>Ga0310345_10000398_pt1 | contig 68389 bp, 52 predicted proteins | sample HC15DNA20500_MG_FD_204667 | JGI IMG/M metagenome (GOLD analysis project Ga0310345, IMG submission 204667) | Marine microbial communities from station ALOHA, North Pacific Subtropical Gyre - HC15-DNA-20-500_MG | ecosystem: Environmental > Aquatic > Marine > Oceanic | place: Pacific Ocean: North...
TCGAGGATCTCGTCGGTCGAGACGCAGGGGCGCTCAGGGGCGGCGGGGCCGTCGAACATGGCTGGGGGACCTTTTCGATTGGAGGCGACGCGGGTGGGGAGACCGGGGGATCGTCGCCGGACGCGGCGCGGGGGCGGCCTCGGGCGTGGCCTTGAACTCGGCCTCGGAGTCCTCGCGGGCGATCTCCTGCTCCGCCTCGCGCCAGTGGTCGGCGTCGCGGCCGTCGGGGCGGCCCTCGCGCTGCCACAGGTCATGGGCGCGCATGCGGATGCGGGTCTCGAGGTCGTCGGTCATCAGGCGGTCCTCCCTGGGGACGTGGGGGCTGTCTGTGGGAGGTGGGCTGGACGATATCGCATCCAACTCGATGCGTACCGTTTCGTACCAACATCCTACAGATTCGGAGCAACTGGCTTGAAGCAGCTGAATTACTCATGAACCGGCCCGGGATTCATGGGGGCGCTTAAGAAAGCATCGTGTCTATATTATGGCATTGCCCGCCGCGCCGGCGCCGTCTCCCCCGCCGCCGGGCGGGGGTCGGGGCGGCGGCTCAGCCGATCAGCCGGGCGTATTCGGATTCCGGCAGCCCGTAGGAGCCGTTCGCCGCCGTCATCAGGCCCGCGCGATCCTCCACCTCGATGCTGCCGCGGTGGGTCGAGATCAGGCCCCGCCACTTCAGGTCGTGCAGCGCCTCGGTCACGCCGGCGCGGCGCACCCCCAGCATCAGAGCGATGAACTCGTGGGTCAGGGGCATCTCGCCCGGATCGAGCCGGTCGCGGCACATCAGCAGCCAGCGGGCCAGCCGCTCGTCGAGGCGGGCGCGGGCGTTGCTGAGGGCGGTCTGCGCCGTCTGCACCATGCAGACATGGACGTAGCGCAGGAGGCTCAGCCGCAGGGTCGGGCTGGTCGCCAGGGCCTCGCGCAGCGGCGCGACCGCGATCCGCCGGCCCGCGCCCCCGATCTGCATGAAGGTGTCGTTGGGCGCCCGGTCGCCGCCCAGCACCACCGCCAGGCCCGACATGCCCTCGCGGCCGAACAGCCCGCTTTCGGCCTGCCGGTCGGGCCCCCCGAGCGCGACCACCGAGCCGAGGCCGCTCTCGGGAAAGTAGACATGCCGGATCGGCCGGTTCGGCTGCTCGAGCCGCTGGCGCAGGTCGAGGCCGACCGGCTCGAGATCGGCGCGCAGGAGCGCCCCCTCCTCCTCGCTCAGCGACGCCAGCAGCCGGTTGCGGCTGACGGCCAGGGACGTGGCTCGCATGGGGCCTCCGATCGGCCGGGGGCGGGCGGGGCCCGGCGCCGGCGCAGTGCGGGGGGCGCTCCCGGGGTCAGGTCTCGATGCGCACCGGCGCGCCCTTGTAGGCCGGCGTCTGCGAGTTCTTCTCGTGATAGCCCAGCGGGATCAGCGGGTTGAGCTCGGGGTAATAGCCCGCCACGCAGCCCGGCGGCAGGTCGTAGGCGGTCACCTTCAGGTCCTCGACCCGCCGCGCGACCCCGTCCTCGACGGCGCAGACGAGGCTCGCCCGCTGGCCTTCCGTGAGGCCCAGGCGGGCCATCTCGTCGCGGTTGATCAGCACCACGTCGCGCCCCCCCTCCAGCCCGCGCAGGCGGTCGGAGAAGCCGTAGATCGTGGTGTTGAACTGGTCGTTGGAGCGCAGGGTGACGAGGGTCATCACCTCCGCCCCCGCAGGCGGCTCGCCCAGGGCGGAGAGGGTCGTGGGCGCGGTGAATTGCGCCTTGCCGCTCTCGGTCTTCCACACCCGCTCCCGCGCGGGGTTGCCGCGGTAGAAGCCGCCGGGCTCGAACATCCGCTCGTTGAAGCGGGCGAAGTCGTCGGGATAGGTCCGGGCGATCAGGTCCCGGATCAGGGAGTAGTCCCCGGTCCAGGCGTCCCAGGCGAGCTTCGGGTTGGGGGCGAGCGTCGCCTTGGCGATCCCCGCCACGATCGCCACTTCCGAGCGCACCTCCGGCCCCGGCGGATCCGCCGGCCCGACCGAGCCGTAGATGTGGGAGAGCGAATCCTCGATCGAGGTCGACTGCGGCCCGCTCGCCTGCTCGTCGCGGTCGGTGCGTCCCAGGCAGGGCAGCAGGAAGCTGGCCTTGCCGGGGGTCAGGTGGCTGCGGTTTGGCTTGGTGGCGATGTAGACGGTCAGGTCGAGGTCCGCCCAGGCCGTCTCCATCCGCTCGCGGTCCGGCAGGGCGCGCACCAGGTTGCCGCCCAGCGAGATCAGCGAGCTCACCCGCCCCTCCAGCAGCGCCTCGCAGGCGTGGACGGCGTTCAGCCCCTCCTCCTGCGGCGGCTCGACGTCGAAGAGCTCGCGCAGCTTGTCGGCGGGCATGTGCGAGGATTTCTCCCCCACCCCCACGGTGCGCTGGCCCTGCACGTTGGAATGGCCCCGCACCGGAGAGACCCCGGCGCCGAGCCGCCCGACGTTGCCGCGCATCAGGAACAGGTTGACCAGCATCCCGAGGTTCAGCCAGCCGCCGACATGCTGGGTGAGGCCCATGCCGTAGATGCCGATGACGTTCTTCGCGCCCAGATAGATCCGCCCCGCCTCCTCGATCATCTCCCGGCTCAGGCCGGAATGCCGCTCGATCTCGGCCCAGGAGACGTCGCGGACCGCGGCGGCGGCGGCCTCGAAGCCCTCGGTGTGCTCGGCGATGAAGGCGGGGTCGAGGCCGGCGCCGGGGGTCTCGTCCTCGGCGGCCAGCACGCATTTCATCAGGCCCGCCAGGACCGCCACGTCGCCGCCGGGGCGGACCTGGAAGTATTTCTCCGAGATCGGGGTGGGGCTGCCCACGGTCATCTGGGTCAGGTTCTGGGGGTCGGTGAACTCCACCAGCCCCCGCTCCCGCAGCGGGTTGAAGGTGACGATCCGCCCGCCCCGCTCCACCACCCGCTTGAGCACGTGCAGGAAGCGGGGGCTGGAGGTGCCGGTGTTCTGGCCGAAGAAGAAGATCGCGTCGCAGTGCTCGAAATCCTCGAGCGTGCAGGTCCCCACCGGCGTGCCCAACAGGGTCTGCAGGTTCACGCTGGTGGTCTCGTGGCACATGTTCGAGGACTGCGGCAGGTTCTGGTGGCCGAAGGCCCGCGCGAACAGCGCATAGAGATAGGACGCCTCCAGCCCCGAGTGGCCGGAGGCGTAGAACACGCTCTCCGCCGGCGGACGGGCGCGCAGCCGGGCGCCGATTTCCTCGAAGGCGTCCTCCCATGAGACGGGCAGGTAGCGGTCGCTGCCGGGGTCGTAGCGCAGCGGCGCGGTCAGCCGGCCGCATTTCTCGAGGGCGTGGTCGTGCAGGCCGCGCAGCTCGTTCAGCGTGTGGCTCTCCCAGAAGGCCGCGTCGGCGCGGCGCTTGTCCAGCTCCCAGAAGGTGGCCTTGGCGCCGTTCTCGCAGAACTCGGCCGCATGCGGCTCGGCGGGCTTCGCCCAGGCGCAGGAGGTGCACATCATCCCCCCCGGCTTGTTCTGCCGCGCCAGGATCTTCAGCGCCTCGGCCGAGGCGTCGGCCTCCCGGAAGATCCGCGCCACGCCCTTCAGCGAGCCCCAGCCGCCGGTCGCGCGGTCGTAGACGGGATCGTCGGGATCCTGCGCCGCGGGGTCGTGGCCGGGTCGGGAGGAGCGCTGGTTCATGGATCGCCTCGTTTCGGAAGACTTCGCCACGCCCCGAACCCGCGAGGCGGCGAAAGGTTCCGCGGCGGCCTCCGCGCCCGGCGCCGTCCGCCGCCCGCGCGGAGCGCGCCGGTCAGGCCTCGCCCGTCGCCGGGTCTGCGCGGGCGGGGGACCCGGGGGCAGGGCTGCGGGTGATGAGACGGTAGCCGCGCCGGTGGGTCAGGTAGCTCCACAGCCAGTTGAAGCCCACGATCAGGCGGCTGCGGAAGCCGATCAGGAACAGGATGTGGGCGACGCTCCAGAACAGCCAGCCCGCGAAGCCGGTCAGCTCCACCCGCCCCACCGAGACGATGGCCGCGTTGCGCCCGATGGTGGCGAGGTCGCCCTGATGGCGGTAGCGGAATGGCCCCGGCCCGGGCCGCCCCGCCAGCCGCGCGGCGATGGTGCGGCCGACATGGGCCCCCATCTGCTTGGCGGCCGGCGCGATGCCGGGCGTCGGGCGCCCGTCGGGCCGGGCGACGGCGGCGGTGTCGCCGATCACGAAGACCTCCGGCCGGCCGGGGACCGAGAGGTCGGGCGCGACCTGCGCGCGCCCGGCGCGGTCCGCCTCCGCCCCCAGCCAGCGGGCGGCGGGCGAGGCCTGCACCCCCGCCGCCCAGATCACCGTCGCCGCCTCGATCGTGCGCTCGCCGATCTCGATCCCGCGGGGGCCGCTGCCGGTGACGGCGGCGTCGGTCATGACCTCCACCCCGCGCGCCTCCAGCGCCCGGCGGGTCTTCTCCGACAGCCGCTCGGGGAAGGCCGACAGCAGGCGCGGCCCCGCCTCCACCAGCACGATGCGGGTGTCGCGGGGGTCGATGGCGTGGAACTCCTCGGCCAGCGTGTGGTGGGCGAGCTCGGCCACCGCGCCGGCAAGCTCGACCCCCGTGGCCCCGCCCCCGACGATGGCGATGGTCTGCTCGCGCGCCCGCGCGGCGGGATCGGCGGTGGTCTCGGCCCGCTCGAAGGCCAGCAGCATCCGCTCGCGCAGCTCCAGCGCGTCGGAGACGGTCTTCAGGCCCGGCGCGTGCTTCTCCCACTCGGCGTGGCCGAAATAGGCGTGCGTGGCGCCGGTGGCGAGGACCAGCGTGTCGTAGGGGATCGCGCGGCCCCCCGCCTGCACCTCCCGCCGGTCGGGGTCGACGCCGGTCGCCTCGGCCAGCAGGGCGCGGGCGTTGCGCTGGCGCGAGAGCAGCCCGCGGATCGGCCAGGCGATGTCGCCGGGGGCGAGGGCCGCGGTCGCCACCTGGTAGAGCAGCGGCTGGAACAGGTGGAAGTTGCGCTTGTCCACGACGGTCACCTCGGCCGGCGCGCGCGCGAGGGCGCGGGCGGCCTCCAGCCCGCCGAAGCCGGCGCCGACGATGACGACGCGATGGCGCGGGGCTGCGGACGCGGCGGTCATGACAGGCCTCCTTGTGGCATCCCGCGGCCGGAAAAGCCGCGCCCCTCACATGGGCCCCCGGGCCGCCGCGCGACAGGGGGGGCGGCCCGGGCGCCGCGCCGGTCGGTCTTCTCCCCCTTCTCGGAACCGGACCGCCTCGTCCGGGTTGGGAGGGCGGGAGACGGACGGCTCGGAGGATGACGTGACGAGGGAACGGCGGGCGACGGCGGGCAGGGGCGCCGGGGCATGAGCGGGCCGGCGATGCGGCGCGACCGGTCGCTGATGGCGATCGCCTTCATCCTCGCCGTGGCGGCGTTGCGGCTGAGCTATCCGGTGACCATGCCGATCGTGGTCGCGGTCTTCATCATCGCCGCCGTCTGGCCGATCAAGCCGTGGCTCGAGCGGCGGCTGCCCTCCAGCCTCAGCTATGCCGGGACCATGCTGGCGCTGTGCCTGATCCTGGGCGGGTTCCTGGCGGTGGTCTACTTCGCCATCGCCCAGGTCGCGCAGGCCGCCGTGGAGGATCAGGAGAGGTTCCGGGCGCTCTACGACTCCTATGCCACCTGGGCGGAGGCGCGCGGGCTGCCGGTGCCCGGCGGGACGCAGGGCTACGACCGGCTCGTCGCCCTCGCCGAGGCCATGTTCTGGCGCATCTACTCGGGGCTGGGCTATGTGGGCGTGATCGCCTTCCTGGTGTTCCTGGGGCTGCCGGAAGTGCCGGCGATGGCCGCGAAGGCGCGCGAGGAGCTCGACGGGGAGGACAGCGGCGACCTGCTCGGCTCGGTCGAGCGGATCGCCGCGCGCTGCCGCGAATACATCGGCGTGACCGTGCAGACGAGCCTGATCACCGGGGTCGCCACGGGCCTCTGGGCCTTCGCGGTGGGGCTCGACCTGGCGCTGACGTGGGGGGTGCTGAACTTCCTGCTGAACTTCCTGCCGGTGATCGGCAACGTCGTGGGGATCGTGCCGCCGGTGCTCTACGCGATGATCCAGTTCGAGGGCTGGGTGTGGCCGGTCGTGGTGTTCCTCGGTTTCTCCGCCCTGCAGATCGCGATCAGCAACGTGGTCTTTCCCATGCTGCAGGGCCGCCGGCTGGCGCTGGCGCCGGTCGGCATCCTGCTCGCGCTGCTGGTCTGGGGGTGGCTGTGGGGCGTCGTCGGCGCGCTGCTGGCGATCCCGCTGACCGTGGCGATGATCATCGTCTGCCAGCATTTCCGGAGCACGGAGTGGGTGGCGAAGCTCCTCCTGCGGGAGTGACCGGTCCGACCGCGCGGCGGCCCGCGTCTCTCCGCCCGCAGGGTCGAGCCGATCGCGCGCGGCTCGGGCGGACCCGGCGGGCCCTCCCGATCAGGCGACGGCGATCCCTTGTTGACCCGGCGCGGGTTGCGCCGGTATCCGTTCCTGACAAACGTCAGCCGCGCGCCGCAGACCCTGCGGACGGGGGCGGCGACGCGGAGCAGCGGGCCCTCGAGAGCCGGCGCAGGGAGGAAGAACATGGACGTCAAGGATCGGATCGTGGTCGTCACCGGGGCGGCCGGGGGCATCGGGCGGGCGCTCGCCCTTCGCTTCGCGCAGGCGGGCGCGCGCAAGGTGGTCTGCGCCGACCTCGACGAGGCCGGCGCGAAGGAGACCGCGGCGATGATCGACGGCGTCGCCCGGCGCGTCGACGTCGCCCGCGAGGACGACGTCCGCGCGCTGATCGAGGAGACGGAGGCCGGGATCGGCCCCATCGACCTGTTCTGCTGCAACGCCGGCGTCTCCACCCGCGGCGGCGCGGAGGTCCCCGACGAGGTCTGGCAGCGGATCTGGGAGATCAACGTGATGGGCCACATCTACGCGGCCCGCCACCTGGTGCCGCGGATGATCGCCCGCGGCGGCGGCTATTTCCTCAACACCGCCTCCGCGGCGGGGCTGCTCAGCCAGGTCGGCTCGGCCCCCTACGCGGTGACCAAGCACGCCGCCGTCGCCTTCGCCGAGTGGCTGGCGCTGACCCATGGCGACGACGGGATCAAGGTCTCGGTCCTCTGCCCGCAGGCGGTGCGCACCAACATGATCAAGGGCAAGGAGGACGGGGTCGCCAGCGTCAACGGCCTGATGGACCCCGAGCCCGTGGCCGAGGAATGCCTGCGCTGCATCGAGGCCGAGACCTTCCTGGTGCTGCCGCACAAGGAGGTCCTGACCTACATGCGCAACAAGACCGAGAACTACGACCGCTGGATCGGCGGCATGCGCAAGCTCAACCGCAAGTACGGCAAGCCTGCCGCCGCGGCGGAGTGACCGGCCATGGATCTCCTGCCGAACGAGACCCAGACCGAGCTGCGCGAGGCCGTCGAGCGGTTCATCCGCGACGCCTGCCGCTTCGAGACCCAGCGCCGCGCGCCTGACGCCACGGGCGGCGACGACCGCCTGTGGCCGCGCTTCGTCGAGCTGGGCTGGCTCGCCATCCCCTTCGCCGAGGCCGACGGCGGCCTGGGCTGGGGCCCGCGCGAGATGGGCGTGGTGACCGAGGGGCTGGGCCTGGGCCTGGTCACCGAGCCGGTGACGCCCACCTGGCTCGCCGGCGGGCTGATCGCCGAGCTGGGCTCGCCCGACCAGCGCGCCGCCTGGATCGGGGCGGTCCTGGCCGGGGAGGCGAAGCTCGCGCTCGCCTGGGCCGAGACCGGCGGGCGCCACGACCCCGCCCGCCTGCGCACCCGGGCCGAGCGCACCGCGCAGGGCTGGCGGCTGACCGGCGCCAAGGCGGGGATCCCGGGCGGGCGCGCCGCCGACGCCTTCGTGGTCAGCGCCGCGACCGGGCGCGGGCCCTGCCTGTTCCTCGTGCCCGCCGACGCGCCGGGGGCGAGCGTGCTCGGCTACGACACCCAGGACGGCCACGGCGCCGCGGATCTGGCGCTGGAGGGCTGCGACCTGCCGCCCGACGCGCTGCTGGGGCGGGAGGGCGAGGGGCTCGCCCCGCTGGAGCGGAGCCTGGACCTCGCCGTGGCGCTGAGCGCCTGCGAGGCGGTCGGCTGCATCCGCGCGCTCTGCGACCAGACGCTGGAGCATCTCAAGACCCGCCGCCAGTTCGGCCGGGCGCTGAGCGAGAACCAGGTCCTCCAGCACCGGATGGCCGACATGGTGGTGGCGCGGGAGGAGGCGCGCTCGGCCGCGCTCGCCGCCTGCCTCGCCATGGCGGACCCCGACCCGGCCGCCCGGGCGCGGCGGATCTCGCTCGCCAAGATCGAGATCGCGCGCACCGGCGTCAGGACCGGACAGGAGGCGGTGCAGCTGCACGGCGCCATGGGCATGACCTGGGACCTGGCCGTCGGCCATTACTTCAAGCGCCTGACCGCCATCGCCGCGGCCTTCGGCGACGTCGACCACCACCTGCGCCGCCTCGCCCGCCTGGACGCGGAGGCGCGGCGCGGCGCGGGCGAGGCGGCCGAGGCCCGCATGGAGCTGCAGCTGAGCGAGGAGGACCGCGCCTTCCGCGAGGAGCTGCGCGGCTTCATCCGCGAGACCCTCCCCCCCGAGACCGCCGGCAAGGTCCGCCGCGGCGAGAAGGTGGGCCGGGCCGACTGGCAGCCCTGGCAGCAGGCGCTGGGCCGACGCGGCTGGCTCTGCCACACCTGGCCGGCGGAGCAGGGCGGCCCCGGCTGGTCGATCCTGCGCCGCTACGTGTTCGAGACCACCTGCGCGGAGATGGACTGCCCCCCGATCCGCCCCTTCGGGCCGAAGATGGCGGGCCCGGTGATCTCCGCCTTCGGGACCGAGGCGCAGAAGGCGCGCCACCTGCCGGGGATCCTGTCGTCGGACGTCAACTGGTGCCAGGGCTACTCGGAGCCGCAGGCGGGCTCCGACCTCGCCTCGCTGACCACGCGGGCGGAGGATGCGGGCGACCACTACCTGGTGGACGGCCAGAAGATCTGGACGGGGGACGCGCATTTCGCCGACTGGATGTTCTGCCTCGTGCGGACCTCGAAGGAGGACCGGCCGCAGAAGGGCATCTCGTTCCTGCTGATCGACATGAAGACGCCCGGCATCACCGTGCAGCCGATCCACACCATGGAGGGCTCGCACCACTTCAACGCCGTGTTCTTCGACCGCGTGAAGGTCCCCAAGGAGAACCGCGTCGGCGAGGAAGGGCAGGGCTGGACCGTCGCCAAGTACCTGCTGGAGCACGAGCGGGTGGACAACGCCGGCATCGGCGTCACCCGGCAGGCCCTGCTGCGCCTGAAGGCCATCGCGGGGGAGGAGCTGTCGGACGACGCGCCGCTCGCCGAGGATCCGCTGTTCCACGCGAAGATCGCCGCGGTCGAGGGCCAGCTGATGTCGCTGGAGGCGACGGCGCTGCGGGTGCTGTCCGAGGTCGCGGCCGGCGGCTCGCCCGGGCCGGCCTCCTCGCTCCTCAAGATCCGGGGCACCGAGATCGCCCAGCGGATCAGCGAGCTGGCGATGGAGGCGACCGGCTGGCGCGGCCTGCCGCGGATCGAGGACGCGCCGGGGCGGAACGCGGCGCCGGACGGGCGGGGGGCCGCGGCGACCTCGGCGGCCGACTACATCTTCCGCCGCTGCATGTCGATCTACGGCGGCAGCAACGAGATCCAGCGCAACATCATCGCCAAGCGCATGCTGGGGATGTGAGCGCCGGGCGCCGCGCGGCCGTCTCCCCCCGCGGAGACGGTCCGCGGCGGCCGCCGGCCGGGGCCCCCTTGCGGAGCCCCGGGCTCCCGGCCGATCATGGGGTCCGCGCCCCTGCGCCCCCCTGCCGATGGAGCCCGATCCCGATGCCAGACGCCCCGACCCCCGGCCCCGGCGGCGCCGCCCATGCCGCGGAGGAGGACGCCCGCAACGCGGAGATCCTGATCTGGATCGACGGCGCGCTGAAGCCCAGGGCGCAGGCGACCGTCTCGGTCTACGATTCCGGCTTCCTGCTCGGCGACGGCGTCTGGGAGGGGCTGCGCCTGCACAACGGCCGCTGGGCCTTCCTCGACGACCACCTCGACCGCCTGTTCGAGGCGGCGCGCGCCATCGACCTCGACATCTGCCGCGACCGGGCCGGCGTCGTGGCGGCGCTGGAGGAGGTGCGGGTCGCCAACGGCATGGTCGACGACGCCCACGCCCGGCTGATGGTCACCCGGGGCGTCAAGATCCGGCCGTTCCAGCACCCCTCGCTCAGCCGCTCCGGCCCCACGATGGCGATCATCGCCGAGCATTCAGTGCCCGCGGGCAAGGCGGGGCGAGGCCTGCGGCTCGCCACCGTCCCCCAGGTGCGCGGCCTGCCGATGAGCCAGGACCCCAAGCTGAACTCCCATTCCAAGCTGAACTGCGTGCTGGCCGCGGTGCAGGCCGAGAAGGCGGGCGCCGACGAGGGCCTGATGCTCGACCCCCATGGCTTCGTGAACACCACCAACTCCTGCAACTTCTTCATCGTGCGGAAGGGGGAGCTGTGGACCTCGACCGGCGACTACTGCATGAACGGGATCACCCGGGCGAAGACCCTGCAGCTGGCGCGCGCGGCCGGGATCCCCACGTTCGAGAAGAACTTCTCCCTCGTCGAGACCTACGGCGCCGACGAGGTCTTCGTCACCGGCACCTTCGGCGGCCAGACCCCGGTGGCGGAGCTGGACGGGCGGCCCTACGGCGACGGGACCGCGGGGCCGGTGACGCGGAAGCTGCAGGATCTCTACCGGGCGCTGGTGCGCCGGGACGTCGGGCTCGAGGGCGGACTCGCCTGATGCGGATCGTGATGTGGTCGGGCCCGCGCAACCTCAGCTCGGCGATGATGCGCAGTTTCGGCAATCGCCCCGCGACGGACGTGATCGACGAGCCGTTCTATTCCGCCTACCTCACCGCGACCGGCCTCGACCACCCGATGCGCGAGGCGGTGATCGCCTCGCAGCCTTCCGACTGGCGCGAGGTTGCGCGGGCGCTGGCGACGCCCCCGCCGCCGGGCCGCGTGCGCTATGAAAAGCACATGGTCCAGCACATGCTGCCCGGCATGGACTTCGACTGGATGGAGGGGGCGGCCGTCGCCTTCCTGATCCGCGACCCCCGCGAGGTGGCGGCGAGCTTCGGCGCCAAGCGGGCGGGATACCTCGAGCAGGAGCTCGGCTTCGCCCGCCAGCAGGAGATCTTCGATCTCGTCGCCGCGCGCCTCGGCCATCCGCCCCCGGTGGTGGACGCCGCCGACATCCGCCGCGACCCGCGCCGCGTGCTCTCGGCGCTCTGCGCGGCGCTGGGGCTGCCGTTCGAGGAGGCGATGCTTGAATGGGCGCCGGGCCTGCGCCCGTCGGACGGCGTCTGGGCGCCGCACTGGTACGGCTCGCTGGCCGACTCGACCGGCTTCGCGCCGCCCTCCGACGCGCCGCCGCCCCGCCTCTCCCCCGACGTGGAGCGCGCGCTGCGCCCGGCCATGGAAAGCTGGCGGCGCCTCTCCGAACACGCGCTGCGCTGAGCCCCGCCGCGCCGCCCGCCCCGGCGACCCAGACGCGGCGGCCCGGCGTCGCCGGCCCGGCGGCGCGATGCCGATCCGATGCAGCACCAGTCCCGCCTCCTTCGGGGAGGTCGGCCGCATCCTCGCGGCTTGGCCGCCCTCCGCCGCCCCTGGGGCGGCGGCCGCTGGGGCGTCGCGTGCACGAAAACCCCCGCCTGCGGCGGCGATGCTAATGTATGCGAACGAATCAAAAAAAGGCCGGGCCGAGAGGCGCCGGCCGATCCCTAGGGAGGACGACCCATGAAACGCAGGACGTTCCTGAGCGGAGCGGCGATCGCCGGCGTCGGCGGGGCGCTGGCCGCGCCGGCCATCGCGCAAGCCCGCAAGGAGATGATCATCGTCTCCGCCTACCCCCGGGACTTCCCGGGCATCGGCATCTCGGTCCAGCGGCTGGTGCAGCGGATCACCGACCTGTCGAACGGCCAGCTGCAGACCACCTACTTCGCCGCCGGCGAGCGCGTGGGCGCCTTCGACGTGCTGGACGAGGTCGCCTCGGGCAACAGCCAGGCCTATGTCGCCTCGGACTACTACTTCACCGGCAAGCACCCGGCCTACGTCTACTTCTCGACCGTGCCCTTCGGCATGACCGCCTCGGAGCTGAACGCCTGGGTGAAATACGGCGGCGGCCAGGAGCTGTGGGACGAGCTCGCCGGCTCCTTCGGCGTGAAGACCGAGCTCTGCTCCAACACCGGCACCCAGGCGGGCGGCTGGTTCAAGAAGGAGATCAACTCCACCGAGGACCTCAAGGGCCTGAAGATGCGCATCCCGGGGCTGGGCGGCGTGGTGATGTCGAAGCTGGGGGTCTCCACCGTCTCGCTGCCCGGCGGCCAGATCTACGAGAACCTCGCCTCCGGCACGATCGAGGCGACGGAGTGGATCGGGCCCTACAACGACTACTTCATGAAGTTCTACGAGGCCGCGCGCTACTACTACACCGGCGGCATGCACGAGCCCGGCACGGCGGCGGCGCTGGGCCTGAACGCCTCCTGGTACGGCAGCCTCAGCCAGTGGGAGAAGGACGTGATCCGCGCCGCCTGCATGGAGGAGAACGCCAACTCCTACGAGGAGCTGGTGGCGCTGAACGGCGACTACCTTGCGAAGCTGGTCAACGAGCATGGCGTCGAGGTGCGGGAGTTCAACGACGAGCTCTGGGACGCCTTCGGCGAAGCCTCGGCCGAGGCCTTCGCCGAGCTGCGCGAGCACTCCGACATCGCCGCGCGGATCGACGACAGCTACCAGGCGTTCCTGCGCAAGAGCGGCGGCATGATGAGCGCCTTCGAGGGCACCTTCGTGCGTCAGCGCAACCGCGTCCTCGGGATCTGAGCCCGACGCCCCGTCTCCGCGCCGAATTGCGGAGACGGGGCGTTCCGGCGGCCGAGCGTCAGGCATCGGCGGGCGGGGTCGCTCCGCCGATGCCTGGGGCGCCGCGCCGGGATCGCTCCCGGCGCGGCGCCCCATCATCGGCCGGACCTCAGCGCTCGGGCTGGCCGAGCTTCTGGCGGTCCGCCTCGGTCGCGGCGGCGTCGCCGACCCGGCGGCCGGCGTCGCGGACCTCGTCGGCCACGGTCTCGGCGGTCCTGTCCGCATCGGGCAGCTTCTCGTCCGCCACCCGCTGGGCCTCGTCCAGCGCGGCGCGGGCGACCCGCTCGGCCTTGCCCCGCTCCTCGTCGAAGATCCGCTCGGCCTCGGCGAGGAGGGCGTCGGAATGCTCGCCGAGCAGCTCGTCCTCGGTCCGCGTCCGCGGCAGGGCCCCGGCGATGGCCGCGCCGACGGCGAGGGCGAGCGCGCCCACGACCAGCGGCTGGCTGTCGAAGAAGTCCGCCGCCGACTGCTGGCCGCGCGAATAGCCGTCGCGGAGCGCGCGGCCCGAGCGGCGGCGCGCCTCGACGGCGCGTTCGCGGGCGGCGACCACGCGGTCGCGCGCCTCGGCGCTCAGGCTCTCGGTGCCGTGGGCGAGCTTCTCCCGCGCCCTCGAGGCGCGGTCCGACACCGACCGGCCCGCGTCCTGCACCGAGCCGCCCACGGCGGCGGCGCGGTCGTAGGCCCGCTCCCTCAGGCCGGGGCCGTCGTCGCCGGGCCGCGGCGCCGAATGCAGCTCGCGCGCGGGGGCGTAGAGGTCCGGCTCCTCGTACCACTCGGGGAAGGGCGCCGGCCGGGCCGCGGCCGCAAGCCCCGGCGACGCCGGGCGCGAGACCGCGGCCGGGTCGGGGGCCGGGGCCGGGGCGGGCGTCCGGGGCGCCGCGCCCGGCTCCTCGTAGGAGCGGCCGAACATCATCCAGGCCAGCCCCGCGCCGGTCAGCGCCAGCGCGATCGGGTTCTGCTTCACCGACTGGCTGACGGCGTGGCCCATGTCGCCGCCGTGGCGGCGCAGGGTGCGGGCGACCTCCCCGATCACCGCCTCGGGGGTGAAGCGGCTCTCGAGTTCGGCGAGGGTGCGGGCGAGCTCGCCGCGATCCCGTTCGATGTCGCGTTCGATCTGGTCGGGGGTGCGGGTGTCAGCGGTCATGGGAGGCTCCGGCGACGGCCTGGGCGTCGCGCTTCACGTTCTCTGCGGTGCGGCTGGGGGCGAGGCTCGACAGGCTCAGCGCGCTCAGGCCGCGCGACATGGCGAGCCAGGCGACCAGCGCCATGACGACGGCGACGATCACGGCCGCCCAGCCGGCGTCCACGCCGAGCTCCTCGATCGCGGCCACCAGGGCGGCGGCGAGCACGTTCAGCGCGGTGAGCGCCAGGGCGACGGCGACCACGATCATGCCGATGGCGGACTGCGCGCGCCGCAGGTTGCGGTCGACTTCCGAGCGGGCGAGGTCGAACTCGGACCGGATCAGCGAACTGAGCCGGGCGAGCACGTCGCCGATCAGCGACGAGGTCGAGGTCTCGGCGGGCGCGTCGGGACGGCGGTCGGGATGGGGGGCGTCAGTCATGGCGGTCCTCGTTCGGCAGGGGGGCGCCGGTCGCCGGGTGCGGCGGCGAGGCGGGGCCGCCGGCGACGGCGGGCGGCGTGCCCGGCGGCTGCGTCGCCAGCGCGCCGGGGGCGCCGAGGGGCGGATCGGCGGGGCCGCCCGGGCGCCCGCCGCTCGGGGTCGCGGCGCCTCGCGGCGTCTCGCGCGAGGCGCGGGCCATCCGCACGGCGGCGAAGCCCAGCAGCGCGGCCCCGCCGAGGAAGGCGGCGGGATTGCGGCGGCCGAACTCGCTCAGCTCGTCGATCATCTGGGACGGGTTGCGGTCGCGCATCCCGTCGGCGAGGTCGCTCACCGAGTCGGCGAGGCTCGCGAAGGCGCGGGACTGGGGCGAGCCGTCGCGCAGCTCGCTCGACGCCCGCCGGAGCGCGGCGCCGACCGAGGAGACCTCGCCGGCGAAGTCGTCCTTGGCGGATTCGGCCCGGGCGCGCCCGTGCTCGACCGCGGCGTCGCGCAGGCCGACGGCCTGGTCGCGCGCCTCGTGGCCGAGGTCGCGGGCGGTCTCCTCGGCGGGGCGGGTCTGGTCCGGAGCGCGGCCTCCGGGGCCGCCGGTCGCAGGATGGGTCATGGGATCGTCTCCTGTTGAGCGGCTCAGGCCACGAAGCTGACGATGGCCAGGACGATGACGACAAGGCCTACCAAGTAGATGATCTGGTGCATCTTCATGTTCCTCCCGAATGGATACTCACGCTTCAATTTCTAATACGGACCCTCAACGGTGACCGTCCTGAGGCCTGACAAAGCCCATTTCGAGAGGTGTTTGGGACGGACGCCACCGTTTTCATGAACTCCCGGTGATCCTCCGCCTCGGGGTCGCCGCCGTTCCGCCCCGCCGCCGCCGCAGGGCGCGGCGGCGGCCCCGGCCGCGGCGGTCGTCGACGGCAGGCCGGTTCCACGGTCCGGCTGACGGGAGTCGCCCGGCCACGCCAGGGGGCGGGCGGACGCCGCCGCGTGCAGCAGGTCGGCCTCCGGACGCCGGCCGGGAAACATTAAGGAGCGTTAATGCATCTGAACCCGAGTCCCCGCCTGAGACACAGTGGGATGCGTTTCCGAAACACTGTTCTTTACGTTAGGTGAATCTCGGTGCACAGAAGTCCTGTCATGACACGAAGGGGGTCGTCGACGTCTCCGGGGGGGCCCGGAGGGGGGGCGTCGGCTGTCTGAAATCTCAGTGACATTGATTGCAGCCATTCCGGCGCCGGGCGGAGGGATCCCCCGCGCGTGGACGAGGGGACGACCATGGGTTACGAAGTTCCGAAGACCAGCACGACGACGTCCGCAGACGGGATCCTGACGCAGGCGAACGCCGTCGATCTGCTGTCGCACTGGCAAGAGACGCTTGAGAGCGAACTCGGCTTCTCGCTCGACAGCCTTTTCAACGTCCAGCTCTTCGACCTGGAAGAGCGCATCGACATTTCCATCGGCAAGCACGGCTTCTCGCTCGACGTCGTGCCGCTCGGCACGAATTACCTGTCCTACAAGATCCAGGTGAAGGACGCGGCCACGAACGCGTGGGTCGACGTGACGAACGCCAGGTTCGCGACCTCGGGCGAGGTCGACGACCTGAACTACATCGAACTGTTCGGGCGGAACGCGCCGACCGACGGCAAGGACTACCGGATCACCTACTCCGGATACTACACCGCCGACGCCGCCGGCCCGCAGACCTTCCGCTACACAAGCGAGGCGAACGTCGAGGTCCGGATCGACGGCGAGCGGGTCACCCCCGCCACACCGACCAAGATCGGCGGCTTCACGGCGGATCTGGCGCAGGGCACGCAAGCGATCGAGATCGTCGTCCACCACAAGGGCCTGGCGCCGGCGGAGGCCGGCGGGCCGGTCCGCACCGCCCCCCACCTGGTCGTCGACCGCCTCGTCGACGGCAAGGCCGTGGACATCATGGAGACGGTCGCGGTCGACCACGAGGCGGAGTTCAGGGTGACCGCCGCCGTCAGCTGGGTCCCCGACGGCAGCGCGCCCCTGCCGGTGTCGAAGACCTTCTCCTTCGTGGCCTCGGACCTGTCCGAGATCCACGACAAGCTCGTCGCCCTGGCGCGGGCGGAGGGCGCGGACCACAGCCGCGAGTTCCATGCCGTGGTCACGGCGACGGGCGACGCCGAGATCGACGCGGCGGGCAAGTACACGTTCAAGGCCCAGGCCGACGGCTGGGCCAAGACGCTCTCCGTCGACGGCGTGCAGAAGGCGAGCGGCGCGGCCGGCCGCGGCTTCGACGCCACGATCGACCTGGCGGCCGGGGACCGCGCGTTCAAGGTCGACCTGAAGTTCGACGGCGCCTGGAGCCAGTTCGCCGCGCAGTCGCCCGACCTGACCTGGAAGGGGGCCGCGACCCACAGCCATGCCGTCTCGCTGCTGCAGGGGGCGAGCGCGGTGTCGGACGGCCTGGTCGAGGTCCTCAATGAAGGCCTGGAGCTGATCGGGCAGGAGCTCGCCGCCGGCGGCGATCTCTTCGACCTGCTGATGTTCGGCGCCTCGCCCCTCAAGGTCGCGCCGATGCTGGACTTCAGCCTCGGGCTGGACGCCGAGTTCGGCTGGGACGTCGAACTGCCGAGCCTGGGGCGGACCACGACCGCGGTGCCGGTCAGCTTCAGCCTCGTCTCCGACGCCGAGGCGGAGTTCGGCGGCATGCTGACCGCCCGCATCGCCGACCTGACCTTCGGCGCGCCCACCACCCGCTCGCACATGGTGGAGCTGGGCGCCATCGACGTGACCTCGACCTTCGGGCTGCCCCAGACCAGCCTGTCCGACCTGGGCATCCACCTGGGCACCCGGTCGGTCGCCCCCCACGCGATCGAGGCGGTGTTCGGGGAAGGCTCGGCCCTGGCCAAGCTCAACACCGCGCTGGAGGGGCTGCTGAACCTCGAGCTGAAGCTTGACGCCTCCATCACGCTGGAGGATGCGCTCTCGATGGCCGCGACCGCGGCGGGCGCCGCGGGCGTCGCCTACGACCCGGCCAAGAGCCTCGATCTGAGCAGCTTCCTCAAGGGCCTCTACGAGACCCCGGGCAGCGTCCAGGCGACCTTCGAGGAGCTCGAGGGCCACGTCCAGGCGGGCGAGTGGAAGGAGGCCTTCGAGCTCTTCATCCGGATCGGCGGCATGGCCCCCGACGAGGCGGAGGGGACGCCCGAGGAGAAGCCGAAGAAGGGCGACGAGCCCGACCCCTCCAAGTTCCAGATGGTCACCGACAAGGGCAAGATCTTCACGGCGGCCTCGGACGAGATGCTCGGCCTCGCCCGCGACGCGGCGCTGAAGACGGGCGACGGCAAGTCGATGCTGACCTATGTCGACGACGCCCTCGGCAAGGTCCGGGTCAGCGTCGATCAGGTCAACAAGGTCATTGAGGCGACCGGCATCGACGAGGTCCTGAGCAACATCGCCAAGCTGTTCAACGAAGGCGTCTCGCTGGTCCCCGGCATCACCTTCAAGGGCGACCTGGGCATCGGGCGGACCTTCGTGGGCCATGGCTGGACGAGCGTGGCGGAAGCGGTCGACGACGCCGGCGTCGCCGTCGCGACCGTCGGCGAGGGCTATCTCTACGACCCCGAGCATCCCAAGCAGATCGTGACGACGAGCTCGGTGAAGCTGCTGTCGGCCGAGGTCGACCTGCGCGAGACGCTGCTGGACGGCATTTCCTCGGCCTTCGACAATCCCCTGCTGCAGGAGGCGGAGGCCAATCCCTACGTGGAGATCGCCAGGATCGCCGCGGCCCTGGCCCCGATCCTGATCGAGAAGCTGGAGGAGGGCGGCTCGGCCGATCTCGAGGTCGACCTGGGGCCCTTGATCCACGAGGCGGTCGTGGTCTTCGACGGCATGGTCAAGAGCCTGACCGGCGTGCTCAACGAGGTGATCAAGATCCTGCCGGTCGACGTCGACCCCCTGGGCGCGGCGTTCAGCCTGACCGACCTGCTGACGCTGGCGGAGGAGGATCCCGACAACTTCGAAGCCCACGCGAGAGAAGCGCTGGCGCCGGTGAAGCTGCTGCTCGAGGAGATCGCCACGGCGGTCAACGCCGCGATCCGCACGGTCGCCTCCGAGATCGACGTGCTGCTGTCCTCCGCCCAGACGCTCCACGCGTTCGCGGAGGAGGCCAAGGACTCCGTCGTCGGCGCGATCAACAAGCTGGTGGACGTCGTCGACCACATCTCGCAGCGGATCTACCACGAGCATGTCGACCTCGGCATCCACGACTTCAAGGTCGGCGAGACGGTCCTGAAGGCGCTGGTGCCGGTGATCGAGCACGGGTTCGGTCTCGAGTTCTACTGGAACGACGGCTATCCGCGCCTGCACAGCGACCGCGGCGTGCTCCACGAGATCCGCGCCGGGCTGGAGGAGGCGCCGGGCGCGCTCGACAGCGCGATCCATTCGCTCCGCGGGTTCATCCGGTCGCTCGACCTCGATCTGGACGGTCCGATCGACGCGCTGGTCGACGCCCTCGCGTCCTTCGTGCCCGCCGTCCTCCAGCCGATGCACGCCACGGCCGATCTCGACCTCGACCTGTTCGAGCTGATGGCCAGCGCCGAGCTCGACTTCGAGCAGGTCACCACCTTCAATCCCGACGCGGTGATGGTCGAGTATCGCTACGGCGACGCGGTGCAGACCGTCGCCTATGGCGAGAGCGTCGCGTTCAAGGTTCCCAACAAGCGCGCGGCCGAGAAGATCACCGCTTCGGTGATCTATGACGGCGCCTACGACTACAAGTACGTCGTGCGTCCCGACTTCAAGATCGCGGATCTCGAGGTCCTCGCCATTTCGCTGGCCACGACGTTCACCCACGGGACCCCTCCGGCGATCCCGCAGGACCCGACGCGGCTCGACTACGCGCTGATCAAGGCCGTGGCGGGCGAGGCGGACGGCGAGATCATCCAGCTCGCCCAGGACGGCAGCGTGCTGTCGGTCAACACGACCGCGCTTCACGACAAGCTGATGGAGCTCTTCGACGAAGCCGTCGCCGCGCCGCTGCGGGAGCTTCTGGGAAGCGAGCGCGGCGCCCTCCCGCTCGGCTCGATCGTCTTCGACACCAAGGCGCTCGCGCACATTCCGGGGTTCGAGAGCCTCCGGCCCCACGACGGCGAGAACGGGCACGCCTTCACCCCGGTGACGGCCACCGCGACGGTGGAGGTGAGCAAGTCGAAGGCCATCGTCGCCGACAAGGACGGCGGCAAGCTGAAGGGGACCAAGAAGTCGGACGAGATGCGCGGGCAGGGCGGCGACGACAAGCTGCTCGGCGCGGGCGGCAACGACACCCTGCTCGGCGGCGCGGGCGAGGACGAGCTCAACGGCGGCGGCGGCAAGGACATCCTCGACGGCGGCACCGGCGACGACCGGCTGATCGGCGGCGGCGGCAAGGACGTTCTCTACGGCGACGAAGGCGCCGACCGGCTCGACGGCGGCGGCGGCGCCGACCGGCTCATCGTCGACGCCGGCTTCGCCGAGGCCAGGGGCGGCGGCGGCAAGGACCGGATCGAGTTCGACGGCGCCCGGGAGGGGATGCTGATCGACCTCGGCTCGGGGTCCTCGGCGCTCGCCGACGCGCTGGGCGGGGCGAAGATCCATGGCGGCTCGATGTATGTCGAGCTGTCGACGAAGGGCCTCGCCTGGTCGAACGCGGTCGCCTCGGCCATCGGGGCCGGCGGCGTGCTGCTGCAGATCGACAGCCTGGAGGAGAACGCCTACATCGCCGCGCAGTTCGCCCCCACCGTCGCCGCCCCGATCTGGATCGGCGCCACCGACCTGGTGGAGAACGGGGTCTACCGCGATCTCTCCGGCCGCCCGTTCGGCGTGGACTTCGCCAACTGGCTGCCCGGAGAGCCCAACGACGCCGGCCAGCCCGAGCCCTATGTCGCGATGCTGACCGGGGGCGGCTGGAACGACGCCGCGCTGCGGCCGAGCGCGACGACCCGCAGCATCGTCGAACTGGACCTCGCCACGGCGGACCTCGCGACCCTCGCGCCGGGCGCGCCGGTCTCGAGCATCTCGACGGTCGAGAACGTCGTGGGGACGCGGTTCGGCGACTGGATCTTCGGAACCGGCGCCGCCAACCGGCTGGACGGGCGGGACGGCGACGACCTGCTGCGGGGCGAGGGCGGGCGCGACGCGCTGTTCGGCGGGGCCGGCGACGACACGCTCGCGGGCGGCGAGGGCGACGACCTGCTGGAGGGCGGCGCCGGCGCGGACCGCTTCGCCTTCTCCGGCGCCTTCGGGACGGACGCGATCGCGGACTTCTCGGGCGCCGCCGGCGACGGCGACGTGATCGACCTCAGGCCGGTGGACGCCGCGATCCCGGGCGGCATCCTCTTCGCCGACCTGCTGTTCACCCGGCAGGGCGACGATCTGCGCATCGAGATCGACGTGAACCGCGACGGCGTCGCGGACGTCTACGACCTCGACGGCGACGAGGTCGACGACCCGGTCGCGATCCTGCTCGCCGGGATCGTCCGCGCCGACCTGGTCGAGGCGGACTTCATCCTCTGACGACGGGGCGGGCCGCCCGGCCCGCCCCCTCCGCCCGCTCCGGGACGGCGAGGGCCCGCAGCGACCGGGCGCGCCTGTCCGCCCGTTCCGGGAGAGGCGGCCCGCGCGCTACTGCTCCGCCAGCAGCGCGCGGTAGGCCTCGTTCTGGGCCCGGTGGAGGAGGTTCAGCTCCTCCTGCGCGGCGCGGATGTCCTCGGGCCAGGTGGACTTGATGTAGGCGAGGACGTCGAGGATCTCGCGGTCGCCGAGACTGTCGGAGAAGCGCGGCATGCCCGACGCGTCCAGGGTCCGGCAGAAGTCGGCCGCCTCGCCCGAGCGGGTCAGCTGCACCAGCGCGTAGTCTGGATGCCGCCAGGTGTGGCCGGTCGCGTCATGGGCGGGCGCGGCCCCCGGGGCCGGATCGGCCGCCGCCTCGCCCAGCGGACCATGGCAGGCGGCGCATTCGCCGGCATAGATCGCCTCGCCCCGCGCCACCGTCTGCGCATCCTGCCAGGCGAGCAGCGGCGGCGTCTCGCGCGCCGGCCCGACCAGGGCCCAGCCGGCGACGAGGGCCGCGGCCCCCAGCGCCGCCCCGACCGCGACGATCTTCCCCGGCATCCGCGACCCTCCGTGGTCCTCGGTCCCGGAGCGTTCAGCCCTCCGGGAACAGCAGCGAGCGATGCGCCTGCGCGCCGGCCCAGGCCCCGTCCCCCACGGCGAGCGCCACCGAACGCGGCGTATGCGCGAGGTCGCCGCAGGCGAAGACGCCGGCGCGGGAGGTGCGCTTGCCCTCGTCCGTGCGCAGCATCCGCCCCAGCGGCGTCTCCACCATGTCGCAGCCGAGCGCCGCGGGCAACGGGCTCGCCGGCGCGCTGCGGGTGGCGACGAAGAGGCCGGCGAAGGCCAGGCGGCGGCCGTCGGAGAGGACTACGGTGGCCTCGTCCTCCAGACCGGCGACGGGCGTCTCCTCGACCGCCACGCCGCGGGCGGCGAGGTCGCGTCGGGCGGCTGCGTCCAGGGTGAGGGCGGCGTCGGTCAGCAGGGTCGTCGGGCCCCAGTCGGGCAGCATCTGCGCCTGGTGCAGCGACATCGGGCCGGTGGCGATCACCCCCACCGGCCCCAGGTCCAATTCGTAACCGTGGCAGTAGGGGCAGTGGAAGACCGAGCGGCCCCAGCGCGCCTCCAGCCCCGGAACCTGCGGCAGCGCGTCGGCGACGCCGGTGGCGAGCAGCAGCCGGCGGCCGTGCAGGACCTCGCCCGAGGCGAGCGTCACGCGGAAGGCGTCGGGGGCGCCCGAGGCCTCGACCGCCTCGCCCTCGATCCAGGTCAGGGTGGGATAAGCCGAGAGCTGGGCGCGGGCGATCCGGGCGATCTCGGCCGGGTCGGCGCCGTCCTGTCCGAGGAAGCCGTGGGAATGGCTCGCGAAGCGGTTGCGGCGCTGGCCGGCGTCGACCACCGCCACCCGGCGGCGCGCGCGCAGGAGCTGCAGGGCGGCGGACATGCCGGCATAGCCGCCGCCGATGACGATGCAGTCGTTGGGGCGGTCGTGGAGGGCGTCAGACATGGGAGGGCTCCTTCCGGATGGGGGCGTCCCCGGGGGCGCCCAGGTCCAGCGTCGCGTCGGATATCGCCTCGACCAGCGCGCGGTCGTGGCTGACCAGCATCAGGGCGCAGCCGTCCCGCTCGGCCGTCTCGACCAGCAGGCGGATCATCTGCGCCTGGGTGATCGGGTCGAGGCGCGAGGTCGGCTCGTCCGCGAACAGGAACGCGGGCCGCATCAGCAGCACGCGCAGCAGCGACAGCCGCTGCAGCTCGCCGCCCGAGACCGCGCCGGGGTGGCGGTCGAGCAGCGCGGGGCGCAGGGAGAGGCGGGCCATCAGCGCCTCGATCCGCGCCGGCGGCTCGCCGGCGGCGCGGGCGACGTCGGCCAGCGTGCGGCCCAGCGCGCGCCGCGGCGGGAAGGCCGCCACCGGATCCTGGTAGAGTTTTTGGAAGGCCGTCGCCCGGCTCTCGGACCGCTGGACCCGGCCGGCGGCGGGGCGGTGCAGGCCCAGCATCACGTCGCCCAGCGTCGACTTCCCGCAGCCCGAGGGCCCGGAGACGCCGAGGATCCGGCCCGCCTGCGCCGCGACCGAGACGTCGCGGAACAGCTCCCGCCCCCCGCGGGCGACGGCCAGGCCCTCGCCCTGCAGCACCGTGCGGCCGGGGGGCGATTCAGGGCGGCGCGGCCAGGTCTCGGGGTCGGCCGCGATCAGCTCGGCGGTGTAGGCGGCGGCGGGGGCGGCGAGGACCTGCGCGGTCGCGCCGGTCTCCACCGCCTCGCCCGCGCGCAGCACGATCAGGCGGCCGCCGAGGCGGCGGGCGAAGGCCAGGTCGTGGGTGATCACGATCAGGCCGCCGCCCGCGCCGACCTCGGCCATCAGCAGCGCGGCCACGTCGTCGCGCCGACGGGCGTCGAGGCCCTTGGTCGGCTCGTCCGCCACCACGATCCGCGCGCCCCCCGCCCGCGCCGCGGCGACGGCGACGCGCTGGGCCATGCCGCCGGAGAGCTCGTGGGGCAGCTTCGCCTCCGCCCCCCGCAGGCCCAGCGCGGCGAGGTCGGCCCGGGCGCGGGCCTGCGCCTCGGCGCGGGGCAGGCCGCGCACCAGGCGGTGGGTCTCGGCCACCTGGCGCGCGGCGCGCATCAGCGGGTCGAGCGACAGCCACGGCTCCTGCGGCAGCACCGCGATCTCGCGCCCCCACAGGCCGCGGAAGTCCCCCGGCCGGGCGGCGTCGAGGCTGCGGCCCGCGACCTCGACCCGGCCCCGGGCCGAGAGCCCCGCCGGCAGCGTGCCCATCAGCGCCTGGGCGAACAGGCTCTTGCCCGAGCCGGTCTCGCCCAGGATCACCAGCGGCTCGCCGGGGTGGAGCGCGATCGACAGCGGGGCGACCAGCCGCTCGGGGCCGTCGAAGACGGCGAGATCGGTTGCGCTCAGCAGGCTCATGGCTCGCGGCTCCCGGCCAGCAGGGTCAGGCCCAGCAGAAGGACGAAGGTCGCGACGACGGGGGCGAGCAGGGCGTGGGGCGCCTCCTGCCAGTAGGGCATCAGCTCGACCATCATCAGCCCCAGTTCCGGGGTCGGCGCGCGCATGCCGACCGAGACGAAGCCGAGGGCTGCGATGCTCATGATCCCGGTGGCGACGCCGAAGGCGCCGGCGGTCAGCATCATCGGCGCGATCTCTGGCCACAGGTGCCGGCGGAAGATGTAGAGCGGGCCGAAGCCCAGCAGGCGCGAGGCCTCGACGGCCGGCGAGGCCAGCGTCTCGCGCACCGCCGAGCGGGTCAGGCGGAAGAACTCCACCCACAGGACCAGCGACAGCCCGATCCAGAACCCGACGGGCGTGGAGGGGACGGCGGCGAGCACCAGCAGCACCAGCAGCAGCCCCGGCAGGGCCAGCAGCGCATCGGCGAGCGTGCCCAGCAGCCGGTCCGCCCAGCCTCCGCGGGCGGCGGCCAGCGTGCCCAGCGCCAGCCCGAAGGCCCCCGCCGTCGCCACGGCGCCCAGCGCGATCAAGGGCGACAGGCGTAGGGCATGGGCCAGCCGATGGAAGATCGAGCGCCCGAGATGGTCGTAGCCCAGCGGCGCCCCCGCCTCGGGCCCCGCCAGCGCCTTGAGCAGGGACTGCTCGAACGGATCGCCGGGAACCAGCACGGGCCCCAGCAACGCGAAGCCCGCCGCCAGCAGGGTCAGCGCGGCGCCGAGGCGCCGGGTCCAGGCCCAGGACCTGCCGGGGACGGCGAGGGCGGCGCTCATGCCGTCCCCCGCGGATCGATGCGCGCCGCGAGCGCGTCGACCGCGGCGTTGACCAGCACGAACCCCAGGCCGAGCGTCAGGGCCGTGCCCTGCACCATCGGCACGTCGCGGGCGAATATCGCGTGGACCAGGGCGTGGCCGATGCCCGGCCAGCCGAAGACGGACTCGACGATCACCACGCCCTCGACCAGGGTCACGAACTGCAGGCCCAGGTAGGTGACCAGCGGGGCGGCCACATTGCGCAGCCCGTGGCGCAGCAGCACCTGGCGGCGGCTGAGGCCCTTCCACTCGGCGAAGCGCCAGAAGGGCAGGGCGGCGACGCGGGCCATGGCGTCGCGCGCGATGCGCGCGTTGACCGCGGCGAGCCCCAGCGCCAGCGTCAGGGTCGGCAGCAGGAAGTGCCGCGCCTCGCCATGGCCGGCGGCAGGCAGCAGGCGCAGGCCGACGGCGAGCGCCAGGATCAGCACCAGCGCCAGCAGGAACTGCGGAACCGCCCTGAGCCCGGCCGCCGCCACCAGCAGGACGCGATCCAGCACGCCCCCCGGCCGCAGCCCCGCCAGGATCCCCAGCGGCGGCCCGATCATCAGCGACAGGACCAGCGCCGCCGCCGCCAGCTGCACCGAGGCGCCGAGCTGGTGGGCCACCTCCGCCATCACCGGCTGGCCCGAGACCAGCGAATTCCCGAAGTCCAGCCGCGCCAGGTCCCCCAGCCAGCGCAGCAGCGCCGGCAGGGCGGGGCCGTCCAGCGCCAGCTCGGCGCGGACCGAGGCCGCGGCTTCCGCCGTCACGTTGTCGTAGCCGTAGCGATGCGAGGCGATCCGCCAGGCCATGTCGCCCGGCAGCGCCCGCATCATCGCGAAGGTGGCGACCCCGATCAGCACCGCCACCGTCGCCGCCTGCACCAGGCGGGAGAGGAGCGCCCTCACTCCGCCCGCTCCAGCGCCTGCAGGCCGAAGCTGCGCTCGTAGGGGTCGATGGTCACGCCCCTCAGCCCGCGCGAGGCCGCCAGCGTCTGGCGATACCAGGCGACGGGGATCACCGGCAGGTCGTCATGGAGGATGCGCGCCGCCTCGGCGCGCGCGCCCTCGCCGCCCTCGCCCCGGGCGATGGCCTGGACGAGGGCGGCGAACTCCGGCGCCTCCCAGCCCATCGCGCCCCAGTCGCCGCCGGGGGCGTAGTCCGACAGGATCGTGCCGATCGGGTCGGGGATCAGGCTGAAGTTGCGCGCGATCAGTCCCAGCTCCAGCGAGCCGTCCTGGTGCCCGGCCGGGATCTCGGAGGAGTTCGTGGCATTGATCGTCAGCGCCACGCCGATCCGGCGGAACTGCTGCTCCAGCACCGCGGCGACCAGCGGCAGCTCCGGCCGGTCGGGATAGGTGGTCAGGGTCAGGGCGAAGCGGGCGCCGTCGCGGACCAGGATCCCGTCCTCGCCCGGCGTCCAGCCCAGCTCCGCCAGCAGCGCCGCCGCGGCCTCGGGGTCGTAGGCCAGCGGCGCGAGCGCCGGATCGTGCCAGCCGTCGACCGCCGGCGGGAACAGCTGCCCCGCGCCTTCGGGATAGCGCAGCACGGCGCGCGCGATGCCCTCCCGGTCGATGGCGAGGCTCAGCGCACGGCGCGCCTCCGGGGCCGACAGGAACGGATGGCCCGCGTTCACCTTGATCAGCAGGGTGCGGGGGATGGCGACCGAGTGGACCTCGACCGCCTCCGACATCCCCAGCCGCGCGACCGAGGCGGGGTCGAGGCCGAAGACGAACTCCGCATCCCCCGACTGCGCCATCAGCGCCCGCGTCTCGACGCGGGAGACGGCGTCGTAGGCCACCGCCTCGATCTTCGGGGCCGTGCCCCAGTAGTCGGCGAAGGCCACGGCGTCGAGCGACAGCGGCGGGGTCAGCTCCGCCACCCGATAGGGCCCGGTGCCGATCACAGCCGTCGCCCGCCCCTCGCCGTCATAGGCGGCGGGGGCGAGGATCTGGGCGCGGAACTCGGCCAGGTAGGCGGGCAGGGCCGCGCGGGGCTCCGACAGGCGGACGACCAGCGTCCCCGCTTCCGCCGTCATCTCCTCGATCGGCAGCGAGGCGAGCGGGCCCGGCTTGCCCCGCGCGATGCTCAGCGCGTTGGCCACGGCGGCCGCGTCCATCGCGCTTCCGTCATGGAACCGCACCCCCTCGCGCAGGGCGAAGCGCCAGGTCAGCCCGTCCGCCGAGACCTCCCACCCGGTCGCGAGGCCCGGCGTCAGACGGCCCTGCGCGTCGGCCTCGACCAGCGTCTCGGCGATGCCCATGCGGGTGAAGATGTAGCCCGAGGTCGAGGGCTCCGGCCCCTGGATCTCGAACTGCGCGGCGACGGTCAGGGGCCTGGCCTCCTGCGCCGCCGGGGGCGCGAGCGGGGCCAGGGCGAGCGCGGCGGCGAGGCCGGCGAATCGGAGCATGGGAACGGTCCTTCCTGCCCTGCGGAGCGGGGGCCGCGGCGCGGCGGATTGCCTGTTATGTTATATCATAGCGTCGTGCAATCCTGCGGACGCGCCGCCGCCGCGCGACCGCCGGGTCTTCGCCGGAGAGGCGGCGCAACGGGATCTTAAGAGGATGCGCGCCAGATGCCGCCCGTGGATGGAGCCCTGGAGACGAGAATGACCCTCCCCCTGACCGCCGCGCCCGTCGGCGAACCCGTCGTCATGCCCCGCGACGCCGCCTGGTGTCTCGCCGGCGCCCGCCGCGCCCTGTTCGACTGGGCCGAGGCCGTCGCCTCGCGCGATGTCCCGCGGGTGCTGGCGCTTTATGCCGAGGACGCGATCCTCGTGCCCACGCTCTCGGACGAGATCCGCGACTGCGAGGCGGAGCGTCGGCGCTATTTCGAGGGGTTCCTCGCCCGCGGCCCGATCCGCTGCGAGATCGAGCATTTCAAGAAACGCGTCTCGGCCAAGCTGGGCACCGTGGTGGTCGGCGGCCTCTACCGCTTCCACTTCCAGCGCCCGGAGGGGATCGAGCTCGTCGACGCCCGCTTCCTCTTCACCTTCGAGGAGATCGAGGGCCGCTGGCTGATCACCGGCCACCACTCCTCGAAGCTGAGCGAGGCGATCTGATCCCTCGCCCCTGACCCGCAGGACGCCCGGGGGCGTCTTGCGGGCCTCGGCTCTCGCTGATATGTTATGTTATAACATAGCAAGCATCAGCGAGGACCTTTCATGCCAGCCCCCGCCCCCCGCGCCGATTCCCGCCTGCCGGTGACCGTGCTCTCCGGCTTCCTGGGCGCCGGCAAGACCACGGTGCTCAACGCCGTGCTCAACAACCGCGAGGGCCGCCGGGTGGCGGTCATCGTCAACGACATGTCCGAGGTGAACATCGACGCCGACCTGGTGCGCGAGGGCGGCGCGGACCTGAGCCATGTCGACGAGAAGCTGGTCGAGATGACCAACGGCTGCATCTGCTGCACCCTGCGCGACGACCTGCTGGTGGAGGTCCGCCGCCTCGCCGCCGAGGGCCGCTTCGACTACCTGCTGATCGAGAGCACCGGCATCGCCGAGCCGCTGCCCGTCGCCGCCACCTTCGAATTCACCGACGAGAAGGGCGAGAGCCTGTCCGACGTCGCCCGGCTCGACACGATGGTCACGGTGGTGGACGCGGCGAGCCTGCTGAAGGACTACTCCAGCCACGATTTCATCGCCGACCGGGGCGAGAGCCTGGGCGAGCAGGACGAGCGCACGCTGGTCGACCTGCTGGTCGACCAGATCGAGTTCGCCGACGTGGTGATCCTCAACAAGGTGACCGACGCCGGCGCGGCGAAGGTGGATGCGGCGCGCAAGATCGTCACCTCGCTGAACCCCGACGCGCAGATCATCGAGACGGACTACGGCCGCGTGGACCCCGGGCGGATCTTCGACACCGGCCTCTTCGACTTCGAGACGGCGCACGAGCATCCGCTGTGGGCCAAGGAGCTCTACGGCTTCGCCGACCACGTGCCGGAGACGGAGGAATACGGCGTCTCCTCCTTCGTCTATCGCGCCCGGCGGCCCTTCGATCCGCAGAAGATCCACGACGCGTTGAACGGGCCGCTGCCCGGGGTGATCCGGGCCAAGGGGCACTTCTGGATCGCCACCCGCCCCGACTGGCTGGCCGAATTCTCGCTCGCCGGCGCGATGAGCACGATCAAGCCGATGGGCCGCTGGTGGGCGAGCGTTCCGGCCGAGCGGCGCCCCGACCACCCCCAGGCCCGCGCCTACCTGGAACACCACTGGCAGGAGCCTTACGGCGACCGCCGGCAGGAGCTGGTGTTCATCGGCGCCGGCATGGACAAGGCCGCCATCACCGCGGCGCTGGACGCCGCCCTCACCGGCGCCGAGGGCGAGTTCGCCCCCGAGGCCTGGGCCGGGCTGCCAGACCCGTTCCCGCGCTGGCTCGAGACCCGGGCGGCGGCATGAACGCGCTGGCGAAGACCGGGACCGTCGAGGCGCCCGACATTTTCGAGAGCGCGGACGGATCGGTGCTCGACGACATCCGCCGCCCCGGCTGCGCCGTGGCGATCTGGCAGCGGCGGCGGGAGGCGGCGCTGGCCGCCTGGCTCGACGGGCTGCCGGTCGAGGCGCTGCCCTCCCTGCGCCGCAGGCTGGCGGCGGAGGAGACGGCGGGCGCCGTCGACGCCGCCTGCGCCGCCGCCGGCCTGCCGCCGAGCGCGGAGCGGGAGCTGCTGGCGGCCGGGTCGGGGGCGCTGGCGCTCCGCTTCGCGGGGATCATGGGGGTCGCGCGGGTGGCCGTGCGGCTCGACGTGATCACCGACGACGCCTGCCGGCGCTTCCACCTCGACCACGTCTCCGCCCGGCTGCTCTGCGCCTGGCGGGGGGCGGGGACCCAGTTCGCGCCGCAGGGGCCGGAGACGGCCTGCGCCGATCCCGCCTGCGCGCATCCCTCGCCGCCGGGCCTGGTCGGGATGCAGCCCGGCGCCGTCGCCATCTTCCGCGGCCGGAGCTGGCCGGGGCCGGAGGTCTCGACCGTGCTGCACCGCTCGCCGCCGCTGGCGGGGACCGGCTGGGCGCGGCTGCTGCTGGTCGTGGACCCGGCATGAGCGGGGGGCGGAGCGCCGCGGGGGCGCGAGGCAACCTCGCCACCGACCTCGCCCGCCGCCGACGCCGCGGCGATCCGATGGACGGCTACGACCGCCTGCCGCGGGAGCTGCGCCGCTGGCTCGCGCAGGCGGCGCTGCCGTGGTCGCCCCGCTCCTGCCTGCGCCTGTGGCGGGCGGAGCTGCGCCGCGCCGGCGGCGACCCCGTGCTGGCGGCGGAGCGGATGAGCCGGATCGAGACCCGCCGCCTCGCCGCCGACGCGGCCAGCGTCTGGGGCCGCGCCCATCCCGCCGCGGGCCTGCCGGCGGGCTGAGCGGGCCGCTCCCGGGCGCCGTTGCGGCGCCCGGGCCGGGGCGGATTGACACCCCGGCGGCGCGATGAAATGCAATGTTATAACATTGCAAGAATCGACGAACACGAGGGGAAAACCATGCGATCCGTACCCGCCCGAGCCGTGTTGCGCTCGTCCGTCGGCGTGCTGGCCCTGACCGCCGCCGCCTCCGCCCAGGCGCAGGAGACGGCGGCCGAGGCGCCCGTGCTGCTGGAGGCGATCCGCGTCGAGTCCGACCCGCTGGGCCGCCCGCTGAACGACCTGGGAACCGGGATCGTCGTGCTGAGCGGCGACGACCTCAAGCAGCGCGACGAGGCCACGCTGGGCGACACGCTCGACGGCGTGCCGGGCATCGCCACCGACAGTTTCGGCGGCGGCGCCAGCCGGCCGGTGATCCGCGGCCAGACCGCGCCGCGGGTGAAGGTGCTCAGCGACGGCTCGGGGCTGCTGGACGCCTCCGAGGTCTCGCCGGACCACCAGATCCCGGTCGAGCCGCTGCTGCTCGACGGCATCGAGATCCTGCGGGGGCCGAGCGCGCTGCTCTACGGCGGCGGCGCCATCGGGGGCGCGGTGAACCTGCTCGACACCAAGATCCCCAGCGAAGTCCCCGAAAACGGGGTGGAGGGCGCGGTCGACCTGCGCGCCGGGCGCGGCGACGGCGAGCTCTCGGGCGCCGGCGGCCTGACCTTCGGCGTCGGGCGCATCGCGATCCGGCTGGAGGGGGCGCTGCGCGACCTCGACGACTATCGCACGCCCTTCTACACGCCCCCCTCGCACGAGGAGCACGGCCATGACGACCATGGCCACGACGATCATGACGATCACGGGCACGACGATCACGGGCACGACGACCACGACGATCACGACCACGACGAGGAGCATGAGGAGGCCGAGGGCTTCGACCGCCTCCCCGGCTCGTGGAACCGCTCCCAGACCGGGACGGTCGGCGCCTCGCTGGTGGGCGACGACGGCTACGTGGGCCTCGCCTACACCGAGCGGCGCGCCCAGTACGGCCTGCCCGGCCACAGCCACGACTACGAGGACTGCCACCCCCACGGCGCGCACCTGCACTGCGGCACGCACGAGGAGCACGGTCCCGACGACCATGACGAGGACCATGGCGACGAGCATGAGCACGACCACGCCCATGGCGTCCCCGAGGTGGATCTGGTCAGCCGCCGGCTCGACCTGCGCAGCGACTGGGCCGACCCGTTCGCAGGCGTCGAGCGGCTGCGCATCCGCGGCGGCTACACCGACTATCGCCACGACGAGATCGAGGACGGGGTGATCTCGACCACCTTCCGCAACGAGGGCTACGACCTGCGCACCGAGCTCGCCCACCAGCCCGTCGCGGGCCTGCGCGGCATCGTCGGCTTCCAGTTCCAGGACAACGACTTCTCCGCCACCGGGGTCGAGAGCTTCATCCCCCAGACCAACACCCGCAACGGCGCGGTCTTCGTGCTGGAGGAGATCCGCTTCGGCGACCTGCGCTTCGAGGGCGCCGTGCGGCAGGAGTGGCAGCGCACCACCGCCCAGGGCGGTCCCAGCCGCAGCCACGCGCCGTTCTCGGTCTCGCTCGCCTCGCATTGGGAGTTCGTGCCGGAGTACATCGCCTCGCTGACCGTGGCCCGCTCCCAGCGCGCGCCGCATGTGCAGGAGCTCTATGCCGACGGCGTGCATCTGGCGACCAACACCTACGAGATCGGCAATTCGGACCTCGACGAGGAGACGGCGCACTCGATCGAGCTGGGGCTGCGCAAGACCGGCGGCCCTCTGACCTTCGCGGCGGGGGCCTATTACTACGACTACGACGGCTACATCTACGCCCGCACCCTCGACCAGCACGAGGACTTCCGCCTGGTCGAATACGACCAGCGCGACGCGGCCTTCACCGGGATCGAGGGCTCGACGAGCTACCGGTTCGCGCCGTTCCTCTCGGGGACCCTCTTCGGCGACTACGTGATGGCGGAGTTCGCCGACGGCTCCAACCTGCCGCGGATCCCCGCGGCGCGGCTGGGCGCGCGTGTGGACGTGGAGCAGGGCCGCTGGACGGCGGGGCTGGAGTACTACCGCGTCTTCGACCAGAATCAGGTCGCGTCCTTCGAGACCGAGACGCCGGGCTACGACATGGTCAACCTGACGGTGGCCTACGACATCGACGTCGGCCGCACCCAGAGCCAGGTCTACCTGCGCGCGACCAACCTCCTCGACGAGACGGCGCTGAACCACAGCTCCTTCATCAAGGACCTGGCGCCGCTGCGCGGCCGCCACGTCTCCATCGGCCTCAGCACCCGCTTCTGAGCCGCCCCGCCCGCCCCCCGCTGCGGGGGCGGGCGCCTGACGCGCCCGGCCTTCCGTCGCCGGGTCGGCCGAGGCGCCGGGGGGATCGGCCCGACGCGAGGCAGGGCGGACGGATCGCCCGGCAGCCATCGAGACGGCAGGCGCGGCGGTCGGAAGCAGGAGGCTCCGGGCCTCGGCCTCCGGTCGGGTCGGCGGCGGGCTCCTGAAACCTGGCGCCGCGCGACCGGGGCCACGGCAAAGGGACCGCCGGACATGCGAAGGGGCGCGCCGCAGGGCGCGCCCCTTCGCGGGTCCGGGGGCTCAGTCCGTCGTCGCGCAGCTCGGCAGGCCGGAGGCGAAGAACTCGTGCGGGATCTTGCGGGCCTCGGTCACGATCACGTTGCGGTCGGCGTCGAACATCGCCTCCTGCTCCCAGACCAGCGAGCCGTCGGCGGCGGTCTCGAAGATGCGGCCGTGCTCGGCCTCGGCCACCAGCACGCCGCCGCCCGGCAGCATCTGGTGCTTGCCGCGCTGGAAGCTGTAGAAGGGCGCGGCCTCGTCCCCCTGGTAGACGGTCGAGACCACGTTCGTCGCTGGATCCACCCGCAGGATCCGCGAGGCGCCCGAGCCGGTGGCGTTGTCGAAGAGCGTGATGGTCCCGTCCGCCTGGAAATCGGGGTCGTGCTGCTTGTGCCAGGGGCCGTGCTTCGCCCAACGCAGGATCCCGTCCTCGGGGTCGATCACCGCCACCAGGTTGATCTCGCGCAGGGAGATCAGCAGGTCGCCCGCCTCGAACATCGGGAAGGCCGCGGCCATCGCCGAGGACAAGGGCTCCACGTCGTTGGGGTGGAGCGGGTCGTTGTCGTAGACCCGGCCCTCCCGCTCCGCATAGGCGCGGATCGAGAAGACGCCGTGCTGGCCGTGCACCGGATCGCCCGCCGCGGCGACCTGGGTCATCAGGTCGAGGCTGTGCAGGGTCTCGCCCGTCTCCGGGTCGATCTTCTCCATGGCGAGCTCGCGCCAGGTCCAGAGCGCGCCGTCCTCCCCCTTCGCGACCGAGTGGTGATAGGCGCCGCGGCGCACCCACATCGGGTCCCCGCAGGCGTCGATCCGGGCCAGCGCGTCGCCCCCGTCGAAGGCCACCACGAGGGAGCCGTCGGCGAAGACCTCCATCCCGTGCAGCATGGTGTTCTGCGGGCGCACGCCGTCGGGGACCAGACGCTCGTAGCGCACCGGCCAGACGTGGACGGGCACGCCCTCCTCGTCGAGCAGGGTGACGGCGTGGTGGGCGCGGTCCTGGTCGACGTCGAGGCCCGCGACCAGCACCATGCCCGGCGCGCCGCCGCCCGCCTGATGGTCGACGCGGGCGTCGTCGGGACCGGCGCGGCCGGTGCGGCGGGCCTCGACCAGGTGGCGCGTCGGCTCGATCCCGAAATCGTTGCGCCAGTTGGCCGCGAGCTCCTGCCCGGTCTCGATCCCGCCCATGATCTGGGGGGCGGGGAACAGCTTGTAGCGCTCCGCCACCACGCCGTAGCCGGTGGCGAGCAGGGCGGCCGAGGCCATGAAGGCCGCGAAGGGGAGATGCTCCTTCATGACGCTTTCCTCATCTGGGCGGGATCCTCGCCGGCGAGCTCCGGCGCGGGCTGGGCAAGAGGGACGGGGCGCAGCGCGCGCGCGACGAGGGTGCGGTGCAGGGCCTGGGCCCGGGCGAGCAGCTCGGGCGGCGCCTCGGGGGCGGAGACCGCCCGGCCGGGGCGCAGCCGCCCGGCCTGGGCGACCAGCGCCCCGGGGTCGTCGAGCTCCAGCGCCTGCGCCAGCGCCGCCAGATGCGGCGCGGGATCGGCCGAGAGCGCGTCGTGATCGACGAGGATCGTGCGCGGACCCGCCTGGGCGAGCAGCGTCTCGAACGCCGCGCACCAGATCTCCAGCCAGAAGGCCGGGTCGCGGGCCTGGGCGCGGTCGGGCCGGGCCTCTCCGAAGGCGAGCGGACGCAGCGCCTGCCCGAACTCGAAATGCCCCAGCCCCTCCATGTAGCGCCGGCCGAACGGGTCGCGGGCGTGCAGCCGCTCGAACCGCGCGTGCTGGCGCATCAGCGAGGCGACCTGCGCCCAGGGGTGGCGCAGCGGGACCACCACCGAGGCGTCGGGGAAGGTCGCGTGCAGCAGGCCGATGCGGGCGATGCCGGCGTTGTTCTTGGCGACGTAGCGGCGGGCCTCGGGGTCGGTCCCGTGCCGGCGCTGGGCCGCCACCACCCGCGCCATGTGGGAGCGCATGAAGGGCTCGAACCCCTCCCGCCGCGCGTCGGGCGCCCAGGCGCGGACCAGGCCGTCGCGGTAGTGCTCGGGCCACCAGGCCATCCACACCGGCTCCTCGAAGGCCTCGGGGCTGTCGAAGCCGACCGAGAGCCCGTCGCCATGGGCCCGCTCCGCCTCCCGCGCGTCCTGGCGGAAGCGGCGCGAGGTCTCGCCCCAGGTCAGGGGCAGCAGCGGGAAGGGCATGTGGCGGTAGGTGGCGGAGGCGAGCTCCGGCAGCGCGGCCAGCGCCTGCAGCATCACCGTGGTGCCGGCGCGGGGCAGCGAGGCGATGAAGATCGGCCGGCGGGCGTGGTCGAGGTCGATCGCCCCGGCGTGCCGCTCGGCCTCGGTCAGCGCCATGCGGCGCTGCAGGGCCGGGGTGGCGAAGCCGATCCGGTGCAGGAGCCGGTCCGCGGCGCCGTAGGGAACCTCCGGGTCCGCGGCCTCGCCGGCCGGCTCCGGCGCCCTGCGGCGCGTGAGGCGGGAGGCGGCGATCCAGGCGAGGATCGCGAAGACCGTGGAGCCGGCGAGGAACGGCCAGCCCGTCGCCACGGTCTCGACCTCGGCGAGCGTGTAGAGCCTCGCCTGCGCCCCGGCCCAGACCAGCGCCGCGGCCGCGGCCAGCGCCGCCGCGCCCGCCAGCGCCAGATGGGCGAAGGCGCCGAGCATCCGGCCCGCCGCGCGGCGGGCCAGAGTCTCCTTGGCGTCGTCGTCGAGCGTCGGGTCGCGCATCGCGACCGACGCCTCCCGCGCGGTCGCGAGCGTCCGCCGCGCCGCGGGCTCGACCCGCGTCAGCCGCAGCGTCGCCACGAAGACGAGGACCGAGAGAAGGAGCGCGGCGACGATCACCGGTCGCGAGCCCCGGCGGTCTCCGCCGCGCCGGGCTCGAGCCGCGCGCGGGAGACGGGCGCGGCCGGCGAGGCGGGGGCGACGGGCTCGCTCGGGCCGGCGGGGGCCGCGTCGGCGGCGCCGGTCTCGGCGCGCCGGCCGCGCAGCAGGCGCTTGAGCGGGTACCACACGAAGCCCAGGATCGCGAGCAGCACCGCCGCGACGAGGGCGAGCATCCCCCCGATGGCGGTCAGCCCCGCGCCCGGGCCGACATAGGCCGAGGCCGCCTGCGGCGCGAGCAGGGCGGGCGCGAGCAGCGCGGAGGTGAGCAGGAGGGTGCGCATCCGCGCGGGGGACAGGGCGCGCATCCGCGCGCGGGACTGCGGCGCGGAGCGGCGGGAGAGGATGCTGGCCATGGCGGGTCGCCTTTCGACAGAGCGACGCGGAGGTCGCGAGGGAACGGGACGGCGCGCCTCCCCTCACGGTTCGCCGTGGACCGGCGCCCGGACCCGCTGCGGGGCCCGGTCTCCGGGATGATGAGGATATTGCTCCGGAGATTGACCCTTGCGGGGCTTCAAGCAGGTGATCCCGCAGCGATTTCGGGGCGCGCGCGCCCCAATCATGAGCGGCCGGCCCGCCGCCCCCCGGGCGGAGGGCCGGCGGAACCGCGCGTCACCGTCGCGACGACGCCGCTACGGGCGCCCGAGGCGGCGCAAGCGCGCGTGAACTCACGCTGACCGATCTTGAGCGGGTTCATGAACGGGACGGTCTCGGCGCCCATCCCCGACTCGGCGCGGACCTTCGCGCGCATCCCGCCTGGGCGGCGTCGCGACGGCCCGCGCGTGCGTCACGGCTGGATGACGTCCGCCCAGTCGGGGCGCTGCAGGGATCGCGCGCGCACGAAGGGGCAGAGGGGGACGATCCGCTGGCCGGCGGCGCGGGCGTCGGCGACGAGGCGGTCGGCCAGGGCCGCGGCGGCGCCCATGCCGCGCATCGAGTCCGGCACCGCCGTATGATCGGCGATGACCAGCGTCTCCGAGAGCTTCGAGAGGGTCAGCTCGCCCTCCCCCTCGACGCCGGCGATGCGGGCGACGTAGCGGCCCTTGGAGCCCTGGTCCTCGTAGGTGATCTCGACGGCGGCATGCGGCATGGGGGCGGTCCTTGGGGGCTGGCCGGGCGGTCGGCCGGAGGGAAAGAGGTCGGGGCGCCCGGCGGGCGTCGCGGGGCGGTCAGTCCGGCAGGGGGATGTGCTCGTCCCGGTCGTCGACCGGCAGGTCGAAGCGGCCCTCGCCCCACTTGCCGGCGCGCCAGTCCGCCTTGGCCTGCTCGATCCGCTCGCGCGAGGAGGCGACGAAGTTCCACCAGATGTAGCGGGGGCCCGGCAGGGTCGCGCCGCCCAGCAGCATCAGCCGCGCGCCGCGCTCGCCGGCCTCGACCGTGATCCGGTCGCCGGGGCGGAACACCATCATCCGGCCCGCCTCGAAGGCCTGGCCGGCGACGCGGATCGAGCCCTCGACGATGTAGATGCCGCGGTCCTCGTGATCGTCGGGCATCGGCAGGCGGCGGCCGGGGTCGAGCTTCGCGTCGGCGTAGAAGGTCTCGGAGAACATCCGCGCCGGCGCCCGCGCGCCCCAGGCCTCGCCCAGCACCAGGCGCACTGAGAGGCCGGCGTCCTCGATCATCGGCAGGGCGTCGCGGCCGTGATGCTCGAACATCGGCTCCATGTCCTCGTCCCGGTCGGGCAGCGCCAGCCAGGTCTGGATGCCGAACAGGCTGTTGGGCCCGCCGCGGGCGGCGGCGCTGGTGCGCTCGGAATGGCTGACGCCGCGCCCGGCGACCATCCAGTTCAGCTCCCCGGGGCGGATGATCTGGTCGGCGCCGGTGCTGTCGCGGTGATGGAAGTCGCCGCGGAAGAGATAGGTGACGGTGCCGAGGCCGGTGTGCGGGTGCGGGCGCACGTCGACGCCCTGGCCGGTGAGGAACTCCGCCGGGCCCGCCTGGTCGAAGAAGATGAAGGGCCCGACCATCTGCCGCTTCGGCGCGGGCAGGGCGCGGCGCACCTCGAAGCCGCCCAGGTCGCGGCTGCGCGGGACGATCAGGGCCTCGATCGCGTCGAGGCCGGCCGCGTCGGGGCAGCCGGGCTCCATCGCCGGGTTCCAGCTCATGCGTGCGCTCCTTGTGCGTCGATCCTGCGGGGATCCTGTCGCGTCGACGCCCGCGGGCATAGCCCCGCCGCGCGCCGAACTGCGTCGCGGCGGGGGGAACGCTCAGGCGAGGGCGCCGGCGTCGGCGGTCAGGGTCGCCCCGGTGATCACGCCGGCGGCGGGGCTGGCGAGGAACGCCACCGCGGCCGCGATCTCGCGCGGCTCGGCGTAGCGGCCCAGCGAGGTCAGGCTGCGCTGCGCCTCGGCCGCCGGGCCGTCGGCGGGGTTCGACTCGGTGTCGGTCGAGCCGGGCTGCACCAGGTTCACGGTGACGCCGCGCGGCCCCAGTTCGCGCGAGAGGCCGCGGGTGAAGGCGGTCAGCGCGGCCTTCGACATCGCGTAGGCGGTGACCCCCGGGAACGGCACCCGCTCGGCGAGGCCCGAGCCGATGGTGACGATGCGCCCGCCCTCGCCCAGGTGCGGGATCGCGGCCTTCGCGAACAGCACCGGCGCGCGGACGTTCACGTCCATCAGCCTCTGGAACGCGTCGAGGTCGAGCTCGGCGAGGGGGCCGGCGTGGCCCACGGCGGCGCTGTTGACGAGGATGTCGAGCCCGCCGAGCGCCGCCACCGTCTCCTCGACCGCGCGGGCGATCGCGTCGGGGTCCGCGCTGTCGGCGCGGATCGCGACGGCGCGCCGGCCCGTCTTCGCGATGGCGCCGGCCCCCGCCTCGGCGCGCTCGGCCGAGGCCTGGTAGGTGAAGGCGACGTCGGCGCCGGCCTCGGCCAGCGTCTGCGCGATCGCGGCCCCGATGCCTCGGGACCCTCCGGAGACCAGGGCGCGCTTGCCGCTCAGATCGATCATGTCTCGGCTCCTTCCGTGCGGATGCAGGTGCGGGGGCCGGGGAGCCGCGCGCCCCCCGTCCGCCCGGCGGAGGAGGTGAGGTCGTGGGCCGCGCCGCGATAGCGTCGGGAAACGCGCGGCTGTGTTCCGGATCGGGGAACGCCGGAGGCGCCGGGCTTGCGCGCTCGTCGCGCTCAGCGGCCGCCCCAGATGTCGGCGGCGCCCTTGAAATACTCGATCATCATCTCCGTCAGCACCCGCACCTTGCGCGACGGGTGCTGGCCGGGCGGGCGGACCACGTAGGCGGAGGCGGGCGGCACGGGGTGGCGGGTCATGATCGGGATCAGCGCGCCGGAGGCCAGATGCTCATGGGTGATGCAGTCGGGCAGCCAGGCGACGCCCAGCCCCGCCGCCGCCGCGGTGGCGAGCGCGATGGCGCTGTCGGCCTTGAGGCGTCCCTGCGGCTGCACCGAGACGACCTTGTCGCCGTCCAGGAACTGCCAGGTCTCGGTGCCCTGCATCAGGGCTTCGTGCTCGACGATGTCGGCGGGGCTCTCCGGCTCGCCATGGGCCGCGACGTAGGCGGGGCTCGCCACCAGCCGGCCGTGGATCGCGCCCACGCGCCGCGCGATCAGGTTGGAATCCGGCAGGTAGCCGCCGCGCACCGCGCAGTCGAACCCGTCGGCGATCAGGTCGACGTAGCGGTCGCTGTAGGCGGCGTGAACATGCAGCTGCGGGTGAAGGCGGGCCATCTCGGCGAGCACCGGGGCGAAGTGGGTGGGCCCGAAGGTCAGCGGCATCGCCACGCGGAAGCGGCCCTGCAGCTGGCCGTCGGGCAGGATCGTCTCGCGCGCGGCGTCGATCTCGGCGGCGGCGCGCGCGGCATGCTCGCGGAAGGTCACGCCGGCCTCGGTCAGCGCCGCGCCGCGGGTGGTGCGCGCCAGGAGCTGCGCGCCGAGCTCGGCTTCGATCCGCAGGAGCCGCCGGCTGACGATCGACTTGGCGACGCCCAGGCGGCGCGCCGCGGCCGAGACGCCCCCCGCGTCGGCCACCGCCACGAAGGTCCTGAGGTCCTCGATATCCATTTCCGCGTTCCCCGGATCGCGACACAGCTCTGCACGCGCCGACGCTATCGCATCGAAACGCAGGACGACAGATTGCCCGAGGCGAGCGGCCAAGGCCGCCGCCCCTCGGCGCCCCCGGGCGCCCCGCGCACTCCGGAAAGGATGAACCAGTGGCCCCCCGAAACGGTCTCGACTCCCTGCTCCGTCCCGAGGACTCGGTCCTCGTGATGATCGACCACCAGCCCTACCAGCTGGCGAACCTCAACAGCCATGACCCGCACATGGTGGTCAACAACTCCACCGCGCTGGCCAAGGCCGCGAAGGCGTTCGGCGTGCCCACCGTCCTGACCACGGTGATCGCGGACCGCGGCGGCCGGATCTTCCCGCAGATCGCCGAGGTGTTCCCGGGGCAGGAGATCATCGACCGGACGCTGATCAACACCTGGCAGGACCGCAAGGTCGTGGACGTCGTCGCGGCGACGGGGCGCAAGCAGCTGATCATCGCGGGCCTGTGGACCGAGGTCTGCGTCGCCATGCCCGCGATCCAGGCGCTGGGCGAGGGCTGGGACGTGACGGTGGTCACCGACGCCTCGGGCGGGACCTCGGTCGAGGCGCACGAGGTCGCGATCCAGCGCATGGCCGCCGCCGGGGCGAACATGATGACCTGGATGGCGGTCGCCGCCGAGTGGCAGCGCGACTGGGCGCGGACCGAGACGGCCGGCCCGCTCGCCGAGCTGCTCGTCCAGCACGCCGGCGGCAGCGGCATCGCCTACCTGTGGGAGCAGCAGCTCCTGGCGACCCCGGCCCCCGCCGCCGCCGAGTGACGCCAGGGGGGCGGCGCGCCGCAGGCCCGATGCGGAAGGACCGTCGCCGCGTCGGCGAGGGTCAGGCGCCGCCCCGCCGGCGGGCGGGATCCGAGAAATCGGTGCAGAACCACTTCATCAGCCCCTCGGGGTGGCGGGCGGCCTGGGCGTCGAACTCGGCGCGGGCGATGGTGCGCACGTGGACCTCGTCGGGGCCGTCGTAGATGCGCAGCGCCCTCATCCCGGCGTAGAAGTCGGCGACGGGGGCGTCGTCGGTCATGCCCATGGCGCCGAACACCTGCACCGCCCGGTCGGCGACCGCATAGCAGGCCCCGGCGACCGCGAGCTTGATCATCGAGATCTCCATCTGCGCCCCGCGCCCGCCCTTGCGGTCCAGCGCATCCGCCGCCGCCAGCGTCAGCAGGCGGGCCTGGTCGAGCTCGACCCGGCTCAGGGCGACATACTCGCGGATCTTGTCGTGCTGGCCGATGGGCTTGCCGAAGGTCTCGCGCAGGCCGGCGCGCTCGACCATCAGCGACAGCATCGTCTCGGCCCCGCCGATCGAGCGCATGCAGTGGTGGATGCGCGCGGCCGCGAGGCGCACCTGGGCGGCGGCGAAGCCGCGGCCGCGCTCGCCCAGCAGGTGGTCCTTGGGGATCTCCACGTTCTCGAACACCACCTCGCCGTTGGGACGGAAGCGATGAGAGTGGCCGAGCACCGGGATGTGGCGCACCACATGCACGCCGGGCGCGTCCATCGGCACGATCACGGCCGAGTGGCGGGCGTAGGCGGCCGCGTCCGGGTCGCTGACCCCGATCAGCACCGTGAAGGCCCAGTTCGGCACGCCCGCGTTGCCGGTGAACCACTTGTGGCCGTTGACGATCCAGCGGTCGCCCGCGTCCTCGATCCGGGCGGCGATGTTGCGCGCGTCGGAGGAGGCGGTCTCCGGCTCGGTCATCGAGAAGCCGGTGCAGATCTCGCCCTCGAGCAGGGGCAGGAGCCAGCGCGCCTTCTGCCCGTCCGTGCCGATCTTCAGGAGCATCTCCATCGTCGGCAGGTCGGGCGCGTGGCAGTTGAAGACCTCGGGCGCCCAGTGCACGGCGCCCATGATCTCGGCCAGCGGGGCGAACCGGAGGTTGCTCAGCCGCGTGCCGGGGGCCCAGTCGGGGAGCTCCGGCAGGCCGAGGTTCCACAGGCCCTGCGCGCGGGCCTTCGCCTTGAGGTCGGCGAACCAGCCCGGCCGGGCGCCGGGCGGGTTCGCGGCGACGAAGCGGTCCATCTCCTTCACGCGGGGCAGGATCTCGGCGTGCAGGAAGGCCTGCATCGCGGGGGCGAGGTCGGGCCCCTGCGGGATCGCGTCCATGGTCATCTCCCCTTGAATTCCGGCCGGCGCTTTTCGAGGAAAGCGTTCGCGCCCTCGAGGAAATCCTCGCTCAGGAAGGCGTCGACGGCCGCCTCGCGCTCCCAGGCGAGGACCTCGCCCATCTCGGTGGGGCCCTCGGCGAAGAAGCGCTTCACGGTGGCCTGGGGGAGCGGGGCGCCGGCGGCGAGGCGCAGGGCCCGGGCCCTGGCGGCGGCGAGCGCGCCGCCCTCCGGCGCGGTCTCGTCCACCAGGCCGAGCGCGACGGCGCGGGGCAGGTCGACCTCCTCGCCGGTCATCAGCATCCGCCGGGCGGCGGCGCGGCCGACGCGCAGCGGCAGGGCCCAGAACAGGCCCCCGTCGGGCGCGGCGCCGACCCGCGCCTGCGCGGCGCAGAAGCGCGCCCCTTCGGCGGCGACGACGTGGTCGGCGCCTGCGACGAGACCCAGCGCGGCGCCGAAGGCCGGCCCCTCGACCGCGGCCATGTAGAGCTTGGGCGAGCGCAGGATCGTGCCGATCAGCCCGTCGGCGCCGGCGATGCGCGCCTCCATCCCGGCGCGGTCGCGGATCTCGCGCAGCGCCCGCAGGTCGCCGCCGGCCGAGAACACGGGCCCCGCGCCGGTCAGGATGAAGACCCGCAGGGCGGGGTCGGCCTCGAAGGCGGCGATCGCCTCGGTCAGGCCCGCGCGGATGCCCGGCGCGCCCATCGAGTTGCGCGCCCGGGGGGCGTCGATGGTGGCCACGGCGACGGGCCCCTCGGTCTGGTAGTGGACCTTGTTCTCCTCGGCCTCGCTCATGCCGCGGCCTCCTCGTCCAGCGTCGCGTCGAGAAACACGTCGCGCCAGGCCCGCGCGTCGCCGAGCCATCGGGCGAGCGTGTCGACCCGCATCAGGTGCCGGCCGATCCCCAGTTCCCGGGTCATGCCGATGGCGCCGTGCAGGTGGATCGCCTCGCGCCCCGCGAGGTCGCCGATCTCCACCGCCATCGCCGCGGCCGCGGCCACGTCGGCGCGCGCGTCGCGGGGCACGCCGCGGTCCAGCGCCGCGGCGGCGCCCAGGACCTGGGAACGGAGCATCTCGATCTCCGAATGCAGGTCGGCGCAGCGGTGCTGCAGCGCCTGGTTGCGGCCCAGCGGGCGGCCGAACTGCTCGCGCGTGCGCAGGTAGTCCACCGTGCGCGACAGGCAGGTCTCGCAGGCCCCCAGCACCTCGGCGGCCATGGCGAAGCCGGTCACCGCGTGGGCGTCCTCCAACGCCGAGAGCGCCCCGGGACCGGCGAGGATGCGGGCGGAGGCGGGCGCCCGCACGCCCTCCAGCCGCACGGTCGCGAAGGCCGCGCCGTCGACGCTGGTCCAGGCGTCGACGCTCAGCCCCGCCGCGTCGGCGGGGACCAGGAACAGGGCCGGGCCGGAGGGTTCCGCGGCCGAGACCAGCAGCGCCTCCGCCTCGCCGCCCAGGGCGACATGGGCCTTGGTCCCGCTCAGCGCCACGCCGTCGCCGTCGGGGGCGGCGACCACGGCGGCGGGGTCGAGCGCCCAGCGGCGGCCGGGCTCCAGCAGGGCCGCCGCCGCCACCGCCTCGCCGGCCGCGAGGCGGGTCGCGAGGGCGCGGGCCTCGGGCGCGCCGCTGCGGGCGAGGATCGCGCCGCCCAGCACGCAGGATTCGAGGAAACCGCTGCGCGAGGGGCGCCGGCCGAGGCCGCGCGCCAGCGTCATCAGCATGCGGGGCCCGCCGTCCGAGCCGCCCAGACGCTCGGGCAGCCAGGCGCCCCAGAGGCCGAGTTCGGCCAGGGTGGCGCGCAGAGCGGCGGCGTCGGGCATCGGGGCCGCGCCCTCGGGGCCGCGCGGCGCGCGGGCCTCGGCGTCGGCCAGGAGGCGGTCGAGCGTATCCTCGACCATCGTCTCGTCTTCGGTGGGGGCGAAGCGCATCGCGGCTCTCCTCACAGGTTCAGGATGCGCTTGGCGATGATGCCGCGCTGGACTTCCTGGCTGCCGCCGGCGATCGCGGGACCGCGCCACCAGTAGCGGGACTCGCGGGCGTTGCGCGCGTCGGCGGGCGGTTCGGCGAGGGCGGCGCCCTCGAACTCCGCCTCGGCGGGGAGCGCGTCGGGGCCCAGCAGCTCCACCACCGCCTCGTCGAGGCGCTGGTTCACCTCGATCCCGCGGAGCTTCATGACCGAGGCGAACTCGCCGATCACCCCGTCCTCCACCAGCCGCTCCAGCGCCCGGGCGGTCAGGTGACCGAGCGCCCGGACCTCCATGGCGCGGGCGGCGAGACCCTGGCGGAAGTGCGGATCCTCGATCGCGGGCCGGCCGCCCAGGCGCAGCTCGCGCGCCAGGCGCTGGAGACGGGCGAGCTTGCGCTGCGCCTCGCCGTGGCGGGAGGAGAACAGCCGCTCGTGCTCCAGCAGGGCCTTGGCGATGGTCCAGCCCTGGTTCTCCTCCCCCACCCGGTTCTCCACCGGCACGCGGACGCCCTCGAAGAAGAACTGGTTGAAGACGTGGGCGCCGTAGAAATGGCGGATCGCGCGGCGGGAGACGCCGGGCGAGGTCAGGTCGATCAGCAGGAAGCTGATGCCGTTCTGCCGGGGCCCCTCGGCCTCGGTGCGCACCAGGCAGAACATCCAGTTGGCGTGCTGCCCGCCCGAGGTCCAGATCTTGGAGCCGTAGACGACGTAGTGGTCGCCCTCGCGCCGCGCCCGGGTGGTCAGCGCGGCGAGGTCGGAGCCCGCGCCCGGCTCGGAATAGCCCTGGCACCACCAGTCCTCGCCGGTCAGGGCAGGGGGGAGGAACCGGCGCTTCTGCGCCTCGCTCCCGTGGGCGAGCAGGATCGGGCCGATCATGCGGATGTTGAAGGTGTGGCCCTGGGGCGCGCCGCGGCGGGACATCTCGTCCTCGAACACGAACTGCTGGCGGGTCGACCAGCCGGCGCCCCCCCATTCCACCGGCCACTGGGGGGCGGCCCAGCCGCGCTCGGCCAGGCGGCGCTGCCAGTCGACGGTCTGGTCGCGCGTCAGGCCGCGGCCCAGCGCGTGGCGGGCGCGGACCTCCTCGGGCAGGGCGTCGGCGACGAACTCCGCGATCTCGGCGCGGAAGGCGGCCTCGTCGGAGGCGGCGAAGTCTCTCATGCGGGGGCCCTTTCCAGTCGCGAAAGCGTGGCCTCGGCCTGGGCGGAGAGGTCGGCCATCACCTCGGCCACGGGGCGGGTGCGGTCGAACCAGCCGATGCCCTGGCCCGCGCCGGAATGGGCCAGCGGGGCCACGTCATGTTCGCGGATCGCGCCCAGCAGGTCGCCGATCAGCACGTCGTGAAGCGGGTGGCCCAGCGGCTGCGGGGCGCCGGGGGCGGCCCATTCCTCGGACCAGGCGGAGCGGGTCTGGCGGAAGGGCTTGCCGGACTCCGCCCGGCTGATCACCGTGTCGCCGGCCTGCGCCTCGATCAGCGAGCGGGTCTCGTTCGGGGTCAGGTGCGCGGCGTTCTCCTGCGTCAGCAGGAAGGCGGTGCCGATCCAGACGCCCTGCGCGCCCAGCGCCAGCGCCGCCGCGATGTGCCGCCCCGTGGCGACGCCGCCCGCCGCCAGCACCGGGACGTCGCCGGCCAGGTCCACCACCCGCGGCACCAGCGAGAAGGTCCCGATCGAGCCGGTGTGCCCGCCCGCGTCGGAGCCCTGCGCCACCAGCAGGTCCACCCCCGCCTCCAGCGCCTTGGCGGCGTGCCGCTCCGCCCCGACCAGGGCTACGGTCAGCTTGCCGCGCGCCTTCATCCTCGCGACCACCTCCGGCGGGCAGCCGATGCCGAGCGCGGCCATGTCCACGTCCGAGGCGGCGACGGCCGCGATCTGCGCGTCCTGGATCTCGGCCGAGCGGATGAAGCGGGTGCGCATGCCGGGACCCGAGGGCTTGGGCACGGCGTATTTCTTCTCGATCCCCGCCACGAATTCGCGGTGGGCGTCGGGGATCTGCGCCTCCATGAAGGCGCGGTCGTTGCGCTCGGGGATGTGGGAGGGGATCACCAGGTCGACGCCGAAGGGGCGGCGGCCGACCCGCGCGCGGATCCAGGCGAGGTCGGCCTCGATCTCCTCGGGCAGCTGCCGGGTGGCGCCGTAGACGCCGAAGCCGCCGGCGTTGGTCACCGCGGCGACGACCTCGACCGAGTGGCTGAAGCCGAAGATCGGCGTCTCGATCCCGAAGCGGTCGCAGAGCGGGGTTCTCATGGGGGCCTCCTCCTTGCCTGCATCGGCCGGAAGCAGGCGGACCGCGGCCGCGATGCGCGTCCGCGCGGCGCCGGCCGCTGGTCGCGGCGGGCGCCGTCCCGTATCCTCCCGTGCCGCCGGCGGTGCGCCGTGGCGTCCGCCGATCTAATCGTGTTGTATTATCGAGGCGATGCGGCGCGAGAATCAAGTGGCGATTTCGGGAGGCGAGATGACGGCCGAGCTGGAGCTGAGCGACACCAAGCGGGAGCTGGTCCTGGCGGCGGAGAAGCTGTTCGCCACGCAGGGCATCGCGGCGACCACGATCCGTCAGATCAACGCCGCGGCGGGGCAGAAGAACCAGTCCGCGATCCACTATCACTTCGGCTCGCGCGAGGCGGTGCTGGACGCGCTGATCGAGATGCGGACCACGCCGGCGAATCGGTTGCGGACCGAGCTGCTGGCCGACTGCCGCGCCCGCGCCGGCGGTCGCCCGCTGAGCACGCACGAGATGGTCCACATCCTCATCGAACCCAACGTCCGCAGGCTTCTGGACCCGTCTCCGCCGAATTACGCCGCCCGCCTGATGCTGCAGCTGCGCGTCGATCTGGAGATGTGGCGGCGCTACGAGCGGCTGGGCCCGGCCGAGTCGCTCGAGGAGATCCACGCCGAACTGCGGCGCGCCCGGCCGTTCCTGCCGACCGCGGTGGTGCGCAGCCGGTTCCGTCTCGCCAACAACATGTCGCTGATTTCGCTGGCCGAGATCGAATACGCGCAGGAGCGGCTGGGCCCCCGGTTCAGCCGCGACGAGGCCGAGTTCCGCATCGCCGACATGCGCGCCGCGATGTGCGCGGTGATCGATGCGCCGGTGTCGGCGGATGCGGTCTTCGCCATGCAGGCCTCGCCGAAAATAATTGACGTCGATTAAAATCTGTGGTCGCCTTCTCTCCGACAGGCCGCGTCGAACAGCGCCGTCGGGAGGAAGCGAATGTCGATCTCATGGGCCGCCCGCATCGGGCTCGCGCTTGGCTTCGTGCTGGCGCTGCAGGCGTTGTGGACCTCGTATTTCGGGATGTTCGATCCCGCCTGGCACCGGACCGTCGTCTTCGGCGTCTGCATCCTCGCCGCCGTGCTGCTCAACCCGCTGTCGGGCCGCGTCGGGGCCTCTTCGACCGGCGCGCGGGCCCTCTGCTGGGCGGTCGACGCGGCCCTGGTCGGCGTCGTCCTGCTCGCGCTGCAACGCTTCATCGCCACCTCCGACGCGATGGAGAACATGCTGGTCGACTACTCGCGCACCGACCAGTGGATCGCGCTCCTCGCGCTCTTCGCCTGCATCGAGCTGACCCGGCGCGAGTTCGGCCTGGGCCTCGCGCTCGTCTCCGGCGGGGTGCTCGTCTACTGCCTGGGCGGCGAGATGCTGCCAGGCCTGTTCCGGCACGCGGGCTTCACGCTGGACCAGATCGTGCAGGGCACCTGGTACGGCTACACCGGCGTCTTCGGCATGCCGGTCGCGGTGGTGATCGAGCTGCTGTTCATCTACATCGTCTTCGGCATGGTGCTCGAGGCGACCGGCGCAGGCCCGGCGCTGATCCGCATCGCCGTGCGCGCCACCGGCCGCGTGCCGGGAGGGCCGGCGCACGCGGCCATCGTCGCCTCGACCCTGTTCGGCTGCATGTCGGGCTCGGTCACCGCCAACGTGGCGGGCACCGGCACCTTCACCATCCCGATGATGAAGCAGAAGGGCTTCCGGCCGGAGTTCGCGGGCGCCGTCGAGGCCGCGGCCTCGACCGCCGGGCAGTTCATCCCGCCGGTGATGGGGGCGGTGGCCTTCATGCTCGCCCAGCTGACCGCAACCCCCTACATCCTGGTCTGCGCCGCGGCGCTGGTCCCGGCGCTGGCCTACCTCGCGGCCCTGTTCCTCGCGGTCTACCTCGAGGCGCGGCGCACCGGCGTCGGCGCCGCCGAGATCTCGGAGCTGCCCCGCCTGAACCGGCGCGACGCGATCGAGTCGCTGATGTTCGTGGTCCCCATCGCCACGGTGATCGTGGTGCTGCTGATGGGCCGCTCGCCGGCGATGGCGGGCTTCTGGGCCACGGTCTCGGCCATCGTCATGGGCCTGCTGAACCCCGAGCTTCGCCGCGACCCGATGCGCCTGGTCCGCTCGCTGGCCCAGGGCGGCGCGGCGGGGGCGCGGATCATGATCGCGGTCGGCGCCATCGGCATCGTGGTGGCGGGGATGAACCTGACCGGCCTCGGCCTCGCCTTCGCGCAGACGGTGGGCGCGCTGGGCTCGGAGAACCTGTTCCTGTCGCTGCTCCTGACGGCGATCGCCTGCCTGGCGCTGGGCATGGGCATGCCGACGCTGCCGGCCTATCTGATCATCGTCCTGGTGATGGGCCCGGCGCTGCGCGCGATGGGCGCGCCGCTGATCGCGGTGCACATGTTCGTGCTCTACTACGCGGTGCTCTCGGCGATCACCCCGCCGGTGGCGCTGGCGGCCTTCGCCGCGGCGCCCATCGCCAACGCCAACCCGATGCGGGTGGGCGTGGTGGCGATGCGCCTGACGGTCGCCGGCTTCATCGTGCCGTTCCTGTTCGTGCTGAACCCCTCGCTGCTGCTGATCGTCGACTTCGACGGCGGCGACTTCGCCATCGGCGTGCTGCGCATCGTCTGCGTGGTCTGGGCGCTGTCGGCGGCGCTGGCGGGGCACGGGCTCGCGCGGCTCGCCCTGCCGATGCGGGGGGCCTACGTGGTCGCGGCCGCCCTGGCGCTGATGAAGGGGACCGGGGTGGACTGGCTGGGCTTCGCCGCGGTCGCTGGCCTGCTGGCGTTCGAGTTGCTGCGGGGGCGCCGCGCCCTCGTGCGCGCCTGACCCGCGCGGGACGGAGGCTCCGATGGCGAACCGATCCAGCCCCGCCGCTTCCGGCCTCGCGGCCCTCGCGCACGAGGCCTACGTCTTCACCCTGCCGCTGGTGGTGATGGAGACGCTGCGCCGGCGCCGAATGGCGCTGGGGCCGATGAACCAGATGTTCCACGCCCGCCGGCTGCTGACCCACAAGAGCCGCGAGATCACCACGCCCAACAACGACACGCTCTATTCCAACGCCTGGATCGACCTGCGCGACGGGCCGGCGCGGATCGAGCTGCCGGCGGCGGGCGGCCGCTACCTCTCCGTCGCGCTGATGGACATGTGGACCGACAACTTCGCGGTGCTGGGCGGGCGCACCACCGGGGCCGAGGGCGGCGTCTTCACGATCATCGGTCCCGAGGACGCCGCCCGCGGGCTCGAGGGGCAGGTGATCCGCGCGCCGACGCCGGTGATCTGGGTGCTGGCCCGCATCCTGGTGGACGGGCCGCAGGATCTGGCCGCCGCGCGCGAGGTGCAGAACGGCCTCCGGCTGGAGGCCGCGCCGCCGCGCAACGGCCCCGAGGGCGACCCGGCCGAGGCGACCCGCTCGGCCCCGTGGGAGGTCTATTTCGCCCAGGCCGCGCGGCTGATGGCGACGAACCGCCCGCGGGCGACCGACCTCGCGCTGCTGCGCCGGATCGCGCCGCTGGGCCTGGAGGACGGAGAGGCCTGGGACCCCGCGCGCTTCTCGCCCCACGAGGCCAAGGAGATCGAGGCCGGCGTCGCCGCGGCGAGGGCCCGGCTGCGCACCGGGATCGGCGGCGGGCTCGGCGGCGGGGCCGCGCGGGCCGGGGGCTGGGCGGCGCCGTCGCCGAAGCTGGGGCTCTACGGCGAGGACTACGCCCTGCGCGCCCGCGTCGCGGTGGGCGGCCTGGGCGCCCTGCCGCTGGTCGAGGCGACCTATTTCTCGGCCGCCGCCTTCGGGGGCGTGCCGCTGGACGGGCGGCGCCCGATGCGCTGGCGCATTCCCGGCGACGCGCCGCTGCCGGTGGACGCCTTCTGGTCGCTGTCGATGTATGCGCCCACCGACGACGGCGAGCTGTTCTTCGTCGACAACCCGATCGACCGCTACGCCATCGGCGACCGCACGCCGGGGCTGGAGACGGAGGCCGACGGCTCGCTCGTCTTCCTCATCGGCCACGCGGACCCCGGCGACGGCCGGCGCGCCAACTGGCTGCCTGCGCCGGACGGGCCTTACACGCTGGTCCTGCGCGCCTATCATCCCAGGCGCGAGCTGCTGGACGGCCGGCGCATGCCGCCCGAACCGGAGCCGATCTTCATGGAGGAGACCGACCGATGAGGCGGATGGATCGACGCGAGGTCCTCGCGGGGGCGGCGGCGCTGGGCCTCGCCGGCGCGGGCGGCCGGCCGGCCTTCGCCGCCGACCGGAACCTGCGCGTGCATACCGGGGGGCCCGGGAGCTCGGTGTTCGTGTTCACCACGACCTGGCAGACGGTCGTCCAGCAGAGCACCGACTACGTGATGAACGTGACGGCGGGGCAGACCTCGACGCGCTCGACCCTCGACGCGGCCCGGGGACAGGTCGACTTCTACATCTCCTCGCCGTCGATCAATCACTACATGAAGAACCGGCAGCAGATGTACACGGACATGGCCGAGGCGCCGGACCTGTACCGCAACATCCGCTCGCTGGCGAACTTCCCGCTGGGGCCGTATCACGCCGTCGCCTACGCGGACTCGGGCATCGAGACGCTGGAGGACTGCCGCGGCCGGCGCATCTTCCTCGGCCCGCCGGGCGGCGCCGCGACCACGGTCGCCCTGGCGATCGTCGAGAGCGCCACGGGCATGAAGCCGGGCGACTACGAACAGGCCCGGCTCGACTGGACCTCGGGCATCCAGGCCTTCCAGGACCGGCAGGTGGACCTGGCGATCCTGCCCACCGAGCTGCCCAGCCCGGTGATCATGCAGTACGCGCTGCTCTCGAAGATCCGCCTGGTCGACATCCCGCAGCAGGCCTTCGCGCAGGGGCCGCTGAAGGAGATCCTGGCGACCCCCGGCATGACCGTCCAGGAGATCGCCGGCGACGTCTACGGCGACAACCAGGTCAACGAGGGCCCGGTGAAGGCGATCGGCAGCTGGGTCGGCGTCGGCACGCAGAAGGAGGTGCCGGAGGAGACGGTCTATGCCGTCGTCAAGGCCATGTTCGACCACCTCGACACGTTCCACCTCGCCGCCGAGTGGATGCGCTTCTTCACGCCCGAGACCGCGCTGAGGGAGCTGAACGCCCCGCTGCATGCCGGCGCCTGGCGCTGGTACGTCGAGAACGGCTTCGAGATCCCGCCCGAGGCCGTTCCTGTCGAGGCGAGCTGACGTCCGCCGGGCCCGCCCCCGCCCCGTGCCCTCGCCGCCAGGCCGGCGGCCGGCCGGGGCCGGACGGACCCTGACGCGGCGCCCCGGGACGGGCGGGCGGCGTCGTCGCCGCCCGGACGGGGCGCCGCCCCCGCGCGACGGGCGGTCCCGCGCGGAGACCGAAAGAACGAGCTCCGGGGCGGGCGGCGCGGCGCCCCCGACCCCGGGCCGAAACCTCAGGAGGAGACGACCCGATGACCCTCATTCACCGCCGTCAGGCGCTGGCCGGAATGGCCGCTCTGGGCCTCGCCGGCGCCGCCGGCCGCCCGGCCTTCGCGCAGGACAAGAACCTGCGCGTCCACACCAGCGCGCCCGGCTCGTCCTCGTTCGTGTTCACCACGACCTGGCAGACCGTGGCCCAGCAGAGCACCGACTACGTGATGAACGTGACCGCCGGGCAGACCTCGACGCGCTCGACGCTCGACGCCGCCAAGGGGCAGGTCGACTTCTACATCTCGTCTCCCGCGATCAATCACTACATGAAGAATGGGATCCAGATGTACAAGGACATGGCCGACGCGCCGGAGCTGTTCAAGAACGTCCGCTCGATGGTCAACTTCCCGCTGGGGCCCTACCACATCATCACCTACGCGGACTCGGGCATCGAGACGCTGGAGGACTGCCGCGGCCGGCGCATCTTCATCGGCCCGCCGGGCGGCGCCGCGACCACCGTGGGCCTCGCCATCATGGAGAGCGCCACGGGCATGAAGCCCGGCGACTACGAGCAGGCCAAGCTCGACTGGACCTCCGGCCAGCAGGCCTTCCAGGATCGCCAGGTCGACCTCGCCATCATCCCCACCGAGCTGCCCAGCCCCGCGGTGATGCAGTTCGCCCTGCTCTCGGAGATCCGCCTGATCGGCATCCCGGAGGAGGCCACGCAGCAGGGCCCGCTGCAGGAGATGCTGTCGATCCCCGGCCGCACCATCCAGGACATTCCCGGCGACATCTACGGCGAGAACCAGATCAACGACGGTCCGGTGAAGGCGGTGGGCAGCTGGGTCGGCATCGGCACCCAGAAGGACGTCCCGGAGGAGGCGGTCTACGCGCTGACCAAGGTCATGTTCGAGAACCTCGCCGCCTTCCACGGCGCCGCCGACTGGATGAAGTTCTTCACGCCCGAGACCGCGCTCCTGCAGATGAACGCGCCGCTGCATAAGGGCGCCTACCGCTGGTACGTCGAGAACGGCCACCAGGTCCCCCCCGAGGCGATGCCGGTGGAGGCGAGCTGATGCACGACGGATCCGCCCTCCGAGAGCCCCTGGACGCGCTGTTCCGGCCCCGCGCGGTGGCGGTGATCGGCGCCTCCGACACCCCGACGAAGATCGGGGGAACGCCGCTCCACTACCTGCGGACGCTGGGCTATGCGGGGCGGGTCCATGCGATCAACCCCAAGGCCGCGGCGGCGGGCGAGACGATCCAGGGGCTGACCGCCTACGCCCGGGTGCAGGACGCGCCCGGGCCGGTCGACCTCGCCATCGTCGCCGTCCCCGCGGCCCTGACCCTCGGCGCGATCGAGGATTGCGCCGAGGCCGGGGTGCGGGGCGTGGTGATGTTCTCGTCCGGCTTCGCCGAGATCGACGCGCCCGGCGCCGCGGCCCAGGCGAAGCTGGTCGAGACCGCCCGCGCCGCGGGCATCCGCCTGCTGGGGCCCAACTGCCTGGGCTTCATGAACCTGGCCGAGCATGTCTACGCCACCTTCGCGCCGGTGGTGAACGCGGGCGTGCCGCCGCTGGGGCGCGTCGGCCTGGTCAGCCAGTCCGGCGCCTTCGGGGGCTTCGCCTTCTCGCTGGCGCGGGAGCGGGGCATCGGCCTCAGCCACTGGATCACCACCGGCAACCAGGCCGACCTCGGCTTCGCCGAGTGCCTCGAGTGGCTCGCCGCCGATCCCGCCACCGACGTGATCGTGGGCTACCTCGAGGGCTGCACCGACGGCGACGGCCTGCGCCGGGCGTTCGAGGCCTGCCGGAGCGCCGGCAAGCCGATCGCCATGGTCAAGGTGGGGCGCACCGAGGAAGGCGCCGCCGCCGCCGCCTCCCACACCGCCGCGCTGGCGGGGGAGGACGCGGTCTTCGACGGCGTCCTGCGCCAGTACGGCGTGCATCGCGCCGACAGCATCGAGGAATGCCTCGACATCGCCTACGCCGCCTCGGTCGCGGGTCTGCCCTCCGGCCGGCGCGCGGGGCTGTTCACCGTCTCGGGCGGGGCGGGGGTGCTGATGGCCGACACGGCCGCCGCCCGGGGGCTGGAGGTTCCGCCCCTGTCCGAGGCCGCGCAGGCCCGGGTGCGCGAGATCATCGCCTTCGCCGGCGCCCGCAATCCGCTCGACGTCACCGGGCAGGTCAGCCAGACGCCCGGCGCCTTCCGCGAGATGCTGGAGCTGATGGCCGGCGACGGGTCGGTGGACCTGATGGTCGACTTCATCTCCGCCGGCGGCCTCTCGCCCGCGGGCCTGGGCTTCATGGCCGACATCGCCGCCACGCGCGCGGCCCATCCGGAGATCCCCCACTTCCTGGTGACCCTCGCCTCGCCCGCCTTCCGCGCCGCGGCGGAGGCGGCCGGCTGCCCGATCTTCGAGGATCCCAACCGCGCGGTCCAGGCCGCCGCAGCTCTCGTGCATCTGGTCGAGGGGCTGCGCCGGACCGCCCCGGCCCCGGCGCCGGAGGCGGCTCCCCCGCTCCGCGTCCCGCAGGGCTGCACCGAGCCGCAGGGCCTGGCGCTGCTGGCCGAGGCGGGCCTGCCCGCCGTCGACTTCCGCCTGGCCGCCGCCCCCGAGGCCGCCGGCGAGGCGGCCGAGGCGCTGGGCGGCCCGGTGGTGGTGAAGATCGTCTCCCCCGACATCGGGCACAAGTCGGACATCGGCGGCGTGCGCCTGAACCTCGCGGGCCGGGCCGAGGTCGAGGCCGCCGCGCGCGGGATCCTCGCGGCCGTCTCCGCGAAGGCCCCCGGCGCGCGGCTGGAGGGGCTGATGGTGGCCCCGATGCGCCGGGGCGTCGCCGAATGCGTGATCGGCGTGCAGCGGGACCCGACCTTCGGCCCGGTGGTGATGTTCGGCCTGGGCGGGGTGCATGTGGAGGCGCTGCGCGACGTGGCCTTCCGCGCCGCCCCCTTCGACGAGGCCGAGGCGACGGCGATGATCCACGAGCTGCGCGCCCTGCGCCTGCTGACCCAGCCCCGCGGCTCGGCCCCCGCCGACCTTCCGGCCCTCGCGCGCCTGCTCGCGCAGGTCAGCCGGATCGCGGCCGCGTCCCCGGACCTGCAGAGCGCCGACATGAACCCGGTCCTCGCCCTCGAGGAGGGGGCGGTGATCCTCGACGCGCTGCTGATCCCCGCGTCGGCCCCGCCGGCCTGAGGCGCCCGCAAGGACCTCCTGTCGCCGCAGGGACGATGCGGACCTGACCCCCCGTCCATGGCGGCGGCAGGCCGGGCCTCGGGGGACAGGAGGCGGACGGTCTCGCCGGCGAGATCGTCCGGTCGGGCGCGACCGCCCCTGCGCCGCGCGGCGCAGGGGCGGTCGGCTTGGGCAGGCCGTGCGCTCAGAAGCGCAGGGTCAGGCGCAGGCTGCCGCCGTGGGCCGAGTAGCAGTCCGCGAAGGCGCCGTCGTAGACGGCCTCCACCGACAGCCGCTCGGCCTCCACGACCGCGAGGCCCGCGCTCAGCCGCGCCGTCGCGTCGGGGACCGCCACGGTGTTGGCGAAGCCGCCCAGCGCGGGGCCGGCCGAGGCCAGGCGCCCCTGCGCCCCGTAGCCGTCGAGCGAGGACAGCGTCGCCCCCACCCGCACCCAGCCGCGCAGCATCGAGCCCGGGGTCAGCGGCGTCTCGCCGCCCAGCTCCAGGGCCGGGGTCGCCATCACCGCGGTCTCCTCGCTGGCGGCCAGCGCCAGGTTCAGCGCGCCCGCCCCCCGCTCGGAGTAGCCGCCGGCCGCGGAGTGCACCACGTCGACGTCCAGCGAGGGCCGGAACCAGCCGTGGGGCAGGGCCATCGTCCAGTCGGCGCGGACCCGACCCGCGAGGCTCCAGACCTCGGTCTCGGCCGTGGCCGTGGCGCCGGCCAGGCGCCGCTCCAGGTCGAAGGCGCCCCAGCTTCCGCCGAGCCCCGCCGACAGGCCCCAGGCGCCGATCTCGTGGCGCGCGGAGAGCGCCAGGAAGCCGGTCCCCCCCTCGGCCGAGGTCGAGGTGTCGCCGGCGTAGTCGGCGCCCTCGTAGCCCAGCGCGCCGCCCAGGATCCAGCCGGGCGCCACGACGGCCTGGCCGGCGACGCCGGTGGTCCAGACCGAGCCGTCGTAGCCGAAGGCGCCCGAGGCGTCGCCCTGCTGGTCGCGCCGCTCGATCCCGCCGAGCATCCGCAGGCAGCGGCCCGCGCCGTCCATCGCCGCCCCGCCGCCGCCGACCGCCGCCGGACCGTCGCAGCCCTGCGCCGCGTCGAGCCGGCTGCGCGCCCGGTCGAAGTTGGCGGCCGCCGGGGCCAGGGTCGCCCCCGGCGCGAAGATCGACAGCGACTGCGCATAGGCCGCGGGATCGAGGCGGGCCAGCCGCTCCTGCCCCGCGAAGAAGGCGCCGAAGCCCTCCCCGCCGGCGTCGAAGATGCCGTCGAGATAGCGCCCCGCCGCGGCCTGCTGGGCGTCGAGCCCCAGCTCCGGCGCGGCGAAGTCGCTGTCCACCGCCTCGATGGCGATCTCGCCGCCGGAGCGGCGCTGCGCGAACTCGAACAGCACGCTCTCGATCTCGTCGAAGCGGCCGCGCAGGCCGCCCTCGGCCGTGATCACCTGCACCCGCGCGTCGGGCGAGATGGTCACCGGCTCGATCAGCAGCCGGCCGCCGAGCCGCGCCGTCCCGTCGACCCGCAGCAGGTCCATCCGCTTGCGGTCGAAGTCGCCCGTCACCCGCAGCGTGCCGTCGCGGGTCTGGGCGAAGTCGCCCCGGATCCGCGCGTCGTCGATGCCGGCCCGGTCGGGCGCCGGCGGGACCGGGGCGGGGCCGACGCTCCGCCCCGCGGCCGTCATCGCCCCCGGCTCGGCCACCAGATCCACCGTGCCGGCGTTGGTCACGTCGGCGGCGGAGCGGTCGACCCCGGTCCAGGTCCCGTCGTTCTGCACGTGACCGCCCACGCCCTCCGTGGACTGCAGGCTGACGTCGCCGTTCAGCGTGCCGTAGTTGTAGACGTCGACGAAGCCGTTCTCGTCGACCCGTGCGCGGACCGACCAGGCGTCGGCGTCGCCGGCCGAGACCACGGCGCCCTGGTTGACGTAGACCGCGCTCGGACCGCTCTGCAGGATCATCACGCCGGCCCCGTTGCTTCCCGTGCCGCCGGTGACGTCTCCGTCGATGGAGATGTCGACCTCGCCGGGCCGGGCGCCGGCCGAGCTCTGCGCCAGGATGCCGATCGACTCGAAGCCGGTGGTCGCGATGGTCCCCGCCTGGCCGATGGTGACCTTGCCCGAGGTCTGCGCGGTCCCCCCCTGGGAGGTGTTGGCGCCGTAGCTGATCCCGGTGCGGTCGCCGACGATGCCGCCGCCGCCCGAGACCGACTGCGCCACGATGCCGTGCGCCCGCGTGCCGGTGGTGCGGATCGTGCCCTCGGCCGTGACGGTCACGTCGTGTCCCTCGCCGGTGGCGGAGTCGCTGCCCTTGATGCCGCGGAACGAGTAGTTGGGCCCGGAGGCGTCGCCGCCGATGCCGCCGCCGCCGCCGATGGACTGGGCGACCACGCCATGGGCGCCGTCGCCCGCGGTCGAGATCTGCGACCCCGAGGCCAGCGTGACCGAGACCGCGGCGCCGTCGCCCGAGGATCCGCCCCGGCCGCCGACCGAGACCGACAGCAGCGAGCCGCTGTGCGAGGCGCCGCCGACGCCGCCGCCGCCGCCGATCGACTGGGCGACGATGCCGAAGGCCCGGTCGCCCAGCGTGGCGATCGACGAGTTGCGCTGCAGGCCGACCGTCACCGCGCCGCCGGCGCCCGACGACCCGCCGGCGCCGCCGACGCTGACCTGGAGCTGGTGGCTGTCGTCGTCGTCCGCCGCCTCGGAGCTGCCGGCGCCGGCGATGCCGCCGCCGCCGCCGATGGACTGCGCCAGGATCCCGTAGGCGTCGTCGCCCGCGGTGCTCAGGGTGATGCCGCCGTCGGCGGAGTCGGTGAAGGTCACCGACTTGCCGTCGCCCGAGGCGCCGCCGCCGCCGCCGGCGCCGGCGCCCAGGGTGATCTCGCCGGCCGCCTTGTCGGAGCCGTCGCCGCCCTGGCCGCCGCCGCCGCCGATGGACTGCAGCACCACGCCATGGGCGCCATAGCCGCCGGTGGAGAGGCTCAGCGTGTCGAGCCCGCCCGCGCCCACTTCGAAGGCCACCACGCCGCCGTCGCCGGCCGCGCCGCCGCGGCCGCCGACGCCCACCGTGATGTTGGCCGTGGCGTCGCCGCCCTCGGCCTTGGCGGTGCCGCCGGCGCCGCCGCCGCCGCCGATCGCCTGGGCGACCACGCCGTCGGACCAGTCGTCCAGGGTGGCGACGGTCCCGGCCAGGCGCGTGGTCACCGCGCCGGCGTCGCCGCCGGTCCCGCCCTTGCCGCCGACGCTGAGCTGCAGCTCGTAGGTCTCGTCGCCGCCCTCGCCGTCCTCCTCGTCGTCCTCGGCCTCCGAGAACGGGTCGAACTTGCGCCCCGGGTCGTTGGCGGTCGAACCGCCGAGGCCGCCGCCGCCGCCGATGGACTGCGCCATCACGCCGTCCGCGTCCTCGCCGGCCGTCGCGATGGTCCCCGAGGAGGTCAGCGTCACCGCGCCGCCCACGCCGCCGTCGCCGCCGCTGACGCCCACGCCCACCGTGACCTTGCCGGTGTAGGAGGGCGCGTCGGGATCGGAGGTCTTGTAGGTCCCGCCCACGCTGACCGCGCCCCCCTGGGAGGTTCCGCCGCCCCCGCCGATGGACTGCATCAGCACCGCGCGCGACCCCGGGCCCCAGGTGGTGACCGAGGCGTCGCGGTCGATGGTGAGCTCGACCGTCCCCCCCGTCGCCCCGTCGGCGCCCGTGCCGCCGAGGTCGATGTCGGCCGTGGCGCTCAGGCCCCCGCCGAGCTGGCGGTTGGCGAGGTTGCCCACGCCGCCGTCGCCGCCGCCGCCGCCGACCGACTGCGCCATGATCCCGTTGGCGTTGGCGCCCCAGGTGATCACGCTGGCCTGGTCCTGCAGGGTCAGCGAGACCAGCCCGCCGTTGCCGCCGGTCGTGCCCGAGCCGCCGATGGCGGCGGTCACCGTCGCCTCGACCGAATCCGCGTCGCCCAGCGTGACGTTCATCGCCTGAGCCGATCCGCCGGAGCCGCCGCCGCCGCCGATCGACTGCGCCAGGATCCCGTGGGAGCCGTCGCCGCCGGTCGCCACCGTCGCGGTGTCGGCGAGCACCATCGCGACCTCGCCGCCGTGGCCGCCGGCGCCGCCGACGCCGCCCACGGCGGTGGAGGCGGCGACCGCGAAGGACTCGCCCTCGAAATCGGGCAGGGCGACCGTGGCCGCGTCGGTGGTCGAGGCCCCGCCCGTGCCGCCGCCGCCGCCGATGGACTGGGCGATGATGCCGCTGGAATCGGTCGCGTCGTAGTTCGGGGTGCCGTCCGCGTTGAACCCGGTCGCCACCTGCGAGTCGTCGTTGAGCGTCAGGTAGATCCGGGTGGAGGAGCCCGCGGAGGTCGTGTAGGCGTTCCCGCCCTCCGCCCCGCCGCCGCCGACCGCGACGCCGAAGGTGAAGCCCACGCCCCCCTCGTAGGACGAGGCGGCGCCGCCGTGGCCGCCGCCGCCGCCGATCGCCTGGGCGACGAGGCCGGCGGAGTTGGCGCCGTAGGTGCGCACCGAGGCGCCGTAGAGGTCCACCGCCACCTCGCTCGCCTTGCCGCCCGAGTTGCCGGCGCCGCCGATGGCGACCGGAACCAGGTCCTGGGCCCCCGCCAGCACCGAGCTGCCGCCCGAGCCGCCGCCGCCGCCGATCGACTGCGCCAGCATGCCCGGCGCGTTCTGGCCCCAGGTGGTCAGGGTGGCGTCGATCAGGATGACCTCGACGCCGCTGCCGTCGCCGGCCGCCCCGCCGCCGCCGCCGACCTGCAGGCTCTCGACCTCCAGCGCCCCGGCGCCCGCGGCCGAGCCGCCCGAGCCGCCGCCGCCGCCGATGGACTGGGCGAGGATGCCGTAGGCGTAGTCCCCGCGGGTGGCGATGCTGGTGGCGCCCGCGTCCGCCGGCGCCTGCGTGTAGTCGACCGCGCCGGTCGTGTCGCACCCGTCGTAGGCGGTGGTGACGCAGACCGTGCCCCCGGAGCCCGCCGAGCCGCCGGTCCCGCCGATGCCGGCCGAGACGCCCACGCCCAGGTCGATCGCGTCGCCGCCCGAGCCGCCGCCGCCGCCGATCGACTGCGCCGAGAGACCGTGGGAGAACTCGCCCTCGGTCGAGATCGCGCCCGACACCGCGAAGATCGAGGCGACGCCGCCGTTGCTCGCGGCGCCGCCGCTGCCGCCGACCGCGGCCAGGCCCGCCGCGCCGGCGCCCGAGCCGCCGCCGCCGCCGATCGACTGCGCCATCACCGCCACCGCCGCGTCGCCGGTGGTGGTCACGTCGGCGGCGGTGTTGATGTTGGCGATGCCGGAGGGCTTGCCGCTGTCCGCGCCGGTCGAGCTGCCGCCCTGGCCGCCGACCGACAGCACGCCGCCCGCGACGCCCGCCGCGCCGCCGCCGCCCGAGATCGACTGCGCCAGCAGGCCGGTGGAGCCGTAGCCGGCGGTGGTCACCGCGCCGGAGTTGTTGATCAGGGCGTCGCCGCCCAGCCCGCCTTCGCCGCCGTCGCCGCCGAGGCCCAGCACCAGGCCCGCGCCGACGCCGCCCGCGCCGCCGCCGCCGCCGATGGACTGCACCGCGAGCCCGTAGGAATGCGCGCCCCCGGTGGAGATCCGCGCCCCCGAGGTGATCTCGGCCTGCCCGCCGCCGCCGCCGTTGCCGCCGTCGCCGCCCGAGCCGTAGAGCACGCCGGTGAAGTCGTCGCCGAAGCCGCCGCCTCCGCCCACCGAATGCAGCGTCACCGCCGAGGAGAAGTCGCCCGTGGTGGTGATCGAGGCGCTGGCGTCCCCGTACATGCCGACCGCGCCCCCCGCGCCGCCGGCGCCGGCCACGTTGGCGTTGCCGCCGCCGATCCCGCCGATCGACTGGGTGACGATGGCGTAGGCGTTGTTTCCGTCCGTCGAGATGGCGCCGCCGGTCACGCTGACCTGGCTCTCTCCGCCCGCGCCCGCCGCGCCGCCGCGGCTGTCGTCCGAGCCGTTGCCGGCGCCGCCGTCGCCGCCGCGGGTGCGGATCACCACGCCCATGATCCCGTCGCCGCGCGTGGAGATCGTGCCCGAGGTGTCGACGCTGACCACGGAGGAATACGGGGGCGAGTAGTTGCCCGACGCCTGGGCGGCCCCGCCGCCCGCGCCGCCGGTGTTCTTGCTCGGCGAGGCGCCGCCGTCCCCGCCGCGGGACAGGGCGAAGATCGCGGCCGAGGTCTCGTCGGGGTCGAACTCCTCCTCGATGCCGATGGCGTCGATGGAGATCCGGCCGCTGTTGGAGATCACGATCGGCCGCCCCGGCTCGCCCTTCCCGCCCGCGTCGGAGTTGTCGGAGGAGGACTGCCCGGATCCGCCCAGCGATTCCGCGTAGATGCCGGCGATCGAGCGCTCGGGGTCGGCGCGCTGGCCGTCGGCGTCCAGCCACATGTCGATGACGCCGTCGTTGGCGATGTCGATGGTGCCGCCCGCGCCGCCCTCGCCGTTCTCGGAGCCGCCGTCGCCGCCCGCGGCATAGGCCTTGATCGCCTGCACGCCGTTGGGCATCGCGATGCGGCCGTCGGAGCTGCCCATCTCGATGCTGGCGCCGGACTCGTTGCGGATCAGGATCCGCTTGGCGTCGCCGCCGTTGCCGCCCTTCTGGTCGCCGGCGCCGCCGGTCTCCATGTCGCCGCCGTCGCCGCCCTCGATCAGCGAGCGGATGCCGTAGATCGCGTCGGAGCTGGAGCCGGTGGCCCCGGCCTCGATCCGCATCTGGCCGGTGTTGTAGATGTTGAGGCTGCCGCCGTCGCCGGCGCGGCCGCCGTTCTGGCTCTCGCTGCCCGCGTCGCCGCCGTCGCCGCCCCGCGCCTGGATGTCGACCAGCGCGATCAGCCCGACCCCGCCGGAGCCGCCCGCCACCAGGGCGAGCGAGCCCTTGTTGTCGACGGTGTATTCTCCCCCGTCGAAGCCCCGCCCGCCGGCGCCGCCGTTGGCGCCCTGGGCATAATAGTGGATCACCACCGGCTGCGAGCCCGAGGTGGCGGCCGTGTCCGCGTCGTTCTCGATCGTCGCGATGTAGCCGTTCACGGTGACGTCGATGTTCTGGTAGATGCCGGTGAGGCCGGATCCCTCGGCGATGGAGCAGGTGTAGTTGTAGTCGCTCGCGCAGCCGCGCACGTTGTCGGCGCGGGCCTCCTCGCCGGCTGCGACGGCGAGGGCGAGGGACGAGCTCGAGGCGAACAGCGCGCACTTCAGCGCGCGCCGCGACACGGCGCCCGGAATGACGACGGACATGGTTTGTCTTCCCCACGTTGAAGCCGGGAGGGCTTGCGCTCTCCCGTGGAAACGACGACGCCTCGCCCCCCGACGCAGCGTCGAACCGCTGGCCCCCGCCGCCGCCCTCGGCGACGTCGCGACCCGCCGCGACAGTGACCGCCCCGAGCCCGTCGCCGCACCCCAAAGATGACCGCGGCGAGAACGCCTCGGCGATTTTTCATGATCTGTTGCCGAGCCGGCACGCTCCCCCGCGACCCGCCAAAGATCACGATTTAACAATGGGATGCTTTTCCATGGCGACGGATCAGGGCTCGCCCCCGGCGGTCGCCCGCCATGCGGCCACGTGAACAGATGCCGCCCGGCGGGCGCGAACCGGCCCTCCTTCCAGCACCGGGCAACGCCGATAACACGGCCAACTCGCACGCGCTGGGCTTCACCATCTTCAACGCCGTGCATTGCGCCAACAGGGCGGCGATGGCCTGCCGGAGCGGTTCCTCGCCTTCAGCCGGGGAACCCCGGCGCGTTCAGCGGTGGATGCTCCTCGTCTTCCTCGTTCTCACCGGCGTCCGGAAGCGAGGCCTGGAGCGCGGTCATCGCATGCCCGGGCGATGAGATGCCGGTCTGCTCGAACAGCTCGATGTTCATTCGAGAGCCAAGCAGCCGGGGGCGCTCCGCACGCCGCGCCCCCTCGGCCTCCCGCGGCCCGCCGCCGGGCGCCGCCTTGCGGGGGCGGCGCCCCCTCAGTCGTCGTCCATCGTCGCGGGCATCGCCGAGACGTAGCCGGGGCGCACCCGCACGTCGATCACGTGCAGGCCGCCGGCCTCGGCCGCGGCGAAGCCGGCCTCCAGCGCCTCGGCCAGCGCCGCGGGGTCGGAGACCGGGTCGGGCGAGGCTGCGCCCAGCGAGCGCGCCATCGCGGGCAGGTCCACCGCGGGGTCGTCGAGCCGCTGGCCGATCCACTTGTTCTCGGGCGGGCGGCCGCGCTGGCGGGCGACGGTCTCCTGGTGGGTCTCGTCGTTGTAGTAGCTGAGGTTGTTGGCGATCACGATCAGCAGCGGGATCCGGTAGTGCGCCGCGGTCCACAGCGCCGAGGCCCCCATGACGAAATCGCCGTCGCCCAGCACCGCCACCGCCACCCGGCCCGAGCCGCGCAGCGCCAGCGCCGCCCCCACCGCGATGCCCGGCCCCGAGCCGATGCCTGCGCCGCCGTCGGCGCCCAGATAGGACAGCGGGTCGGAGAACGGCGTCAGGTCCGCGGGCCAGCCCAGCGGAAACCGCAGCCAGCTCACCGCCCGCGACTGCGCCGCGACCTGCAGGGAGCCGGCGAGGAACGTCAGGTCGATGGCCTCGCCCGCCGCGGGCGGCTCGGCCGCGGGCGGCGGGGTCATCTCGACGGCGGAGGCGTTGAGCCCCATCGCCTCGACCAGCGCCAGCGCCGCGGCGTCGCCCGAGCAGACCAGGCGGATGTCGGCCGGGGGCAGGGCGTAGTGGTCGTAGCTCCAGCCGTTGACCATGTGGTCGTCGAGCGTCGCCGAGATCACCTTCGGCAGCTCCGCCTCCCCCGGCAGCGCCTGGCGCAGGGCGCCCATCAGGTCCATCCAGTCCAGCGCCAGCACCAGGTCCGCCTGCGCGATGGCGGCCTTCTGCTCGGGCGAGAGGAACGTCGAGGCCTCGCCCACGTGCAGCCGGTGCGCGGTGGGGAAGGCGGCGGCGGTCTTCATGTCGGTGACGACGCGGGCGCCCAGCGCCTCGGCCAGCGCCACGCGGGCGGCCCAGGGGCCGGCCTCGCGCGCGCTGCGGCCGGCGAGGATCACCGGGCGTTCCGCGGCCTTGAGAGCGGCGACGGCGGCGGCAACCTCGGACGTCCCGGCGGCGGGCGCGGGCGCGGGGCGGAAGCGGGCGAGGTCGGGGAGCGCCACCGGCGTCTCCAGCCGCCGCTCCTGGTCGGCCACGTCGAGGCAGATGTAGGCGGGGCCCCGCGGCGCCGCGTGGATCAACTGCCAGGCCCGCAGGATCGCCTCGACCGAGGCGGCGGGCGATCCCGGCTGCTCGTCGAATTTCACGTAAGGCCGGACCAGCGCGCCCTGGTCGCGCGAGGTGTGGATCCAGTCGATCCAGGGCCGGCGGCGGGTGGCGTCCACCGGCCCGGTGGCGCCGAACAGCAGCAGGGGCGCGCGGTCGCACCAGGCGTTGTAGACCGCCATCGTCGCGTGCATCAGCCCGACGTTCGAATGAACGGCCGCGGCCATCGCCCGGTCGGTGACCTTGGCCCAGCCATGGGCGATGGCGACCGCGTGCTCCTCGTGCAGGCAGACCAGCATCTGGGGGTCGCGGTTGCCGAGGTGGTTGACCAGGCTGTCCTGCAGCCCGCGGTAGCTCGAGCCCGGGACCAGCGCGATCCACTCCACCTCCAGCCGGCGCAGCAGCTCGGCGGCCAGGTCGCTGCCCCACTCGGGGGCGTTGGCCGGCTCGACGCCGACGGGGGCCTCGATGGCGGCGAGGTCCTGGGGTTTCGCCATGACTTCGGGTCCTTGTCGCAAGATCAGCCCGCCGCGGTCGCTGCGGCCGTGCGGGGGCGGTCGGGCAGCTTGAACAGGCGCTGGGCGTTGCGGCCCAGGATGTTCTTCTTCTGCTCGACGTCGAGGAAGGGCAGGTCCCAGATCGTGCTGGGCAGGTCCATGTCCCAGTGCGGGTAGTCGGAGGAATAGAGAAGCTGCGTCTCCGCCCGGATCATCCGAAACGTCTCGCGCAGCATCCCTGCGTTCTCGACCATCTCCATCGGCTGGGAGGTGTAATACATCCGCCGCATGTAATCCGACGGCAGCATCTTCAGCGCCGGCGCCTCCGAGCTGCGCATCCGGTATTCGTTGTCCAGCCGCTGCATCAGCCAGGGGATCCAGGCGAGCCCGCTCTCGATCCAGATCACGTCGAGGCCGGGGAACCGCTCCGGCAGGCCGTTCACCACCCAGTTGGCGCAATGCACGGCGTTGAAGAAGGTGAAGCCCAGCGCATGCGCGGTGATGAACCGGTTGGTCATCGAGCTCAGCGGGTCGTTCCAGTAGTAGCCCGCGTGGAAGCCGATCGGCAGGCCCAGCTCCTCCAGCAGCGCGTAGGTCTTCATGTAGGCGTTGTCGTGCACGCCCCGGTAGCGGGTCGAGCAGACCATGAAGCCGGTCACGCCCTTCGCCCCCGCGAACTCCTGCACCATCCGGTAGGTGGCCTCGGGGTCGTTGAACGGCAGGTAGAGCATCGAGACCAGGCGGTCGCTTTCGGCCAGCACCGTCTCGACCAGCCAGCGGTTGTAGGCGCGGGCCAGCTGCACCTCCATCTCCACCTGCGGGTGCATGCCCAGCAGCAGCATCGGGGTGGGGAAGAGGCAGGCGTAGTCGACCGACAGCGCGTCCATCCACTGATGCGCCTGCAGCACCTCCCGATTGCCGCCCTGCGCCGCGATCCGGTCGCCCGAGGGCTTGCGCGCCATGTAGCGGGTGACCCGCCCGCCCATGTCCTGGAAGCCCGGCTGGTCGCCCATCACCGCGCCGGGGCCGCGGTAGGCGAGCGTGTTCAGCGCCAGCTGCCGCAGCGCCGGGTCCTCCACGTATTGCAGGATCGCGACCAGGTCGTCGGTCTCGTAGTGATGCGCGTCCACGTCGACGATGGTGATCTCGTCGAGGCCGCGTTGCTCCGCCTGCCTCCGCGCCGCGCGCAGGTGGCGCGAGACGTCGAAGCCCGACAGGTCCATGTCGTGAGCGGGGTCGGAGGAGCGGACTCTCATGCCGTCACGTGCTCCCGGTTCCACTGGCGCCACAGGGCCAGCTCGAAGGTCTCGATCTCCGCCTCGGCGAGCAGCGCGGAGACCAGGGTCAGGATCTCGGTCGCCGACAACGGGCCCTGGCCGTCGGCGGGCTCGGCCGCGGGCAGGGCGCGGCCCCGCTCGCCGGCCTCGGCCCGGGCGGCGTAGAGGCGGACCGAGGCCTGGAGAACGGCGGCGAGGGCGTCTTCCGACAGGCCCTCCGCCTCGATCCGGCGCAAGGCGGGGAGGAGCGAGGCGGCGAGCGTCGTCTCCGCCCGGCGCAGCGGGTCGAATTCATAGGACGACATAGACCTGGCCCTCCCGTTCGATGACCTCGAAGCGGCGCAGCCTGGCGCGCCCGTCGCCGGCGCAGGCGCCGGTCTCGACGTCGAATTCCCAGCCGTGCCAGGGGCAGACCAGGTGAAAGCGGTCCTCGGAGAAGGTCATGCCGAGGTGCTCTCGCCCCTTGCCCAGCACCTCCTCCACCCGGCGGGTGACGAGCCCGTCGCAGACCGGGCCGCCCTGGTGGGGGCAGAGGTTGAGGAACGCCCGGTGGCGCCCGTCGATGCGCAGGTAGCCGATCTCGAGCGCGCCATGGGTCAGCAGGCGGCGCTCGCCCTCGGCGATCTCGGCGGCGGGGCCGACGAGGATCTCGGTCGTCATGCCTGGGCTCCTTCCGGCAGGGGCGAACGGGCGGCGGCCAGCACCTCGGCGACCGCGTCGGTCAGCAGCGGGGCGCCGCGAGGGGGCAGCGGCGCGGCGGCGACCACGAGGTCCCGCGACAGCCGCGCGGGCGAGGCGGCGCCGCAGAGAGCCATGGCGATGCGCAGTTCTTCGAGCAGCAGTTCCAGCGCCCGGGTCAGCGCCGGCGCTCCGCCGGCCGCCAGCCCCAACCCTTGGAATTTCCCCAGGCCCACGGCCCGGGCGCCGAGCGCCAGCGCCTTCAGCACGTCGGCGCCGCGCAGGAAGCCGCCGTCGACCAGCAGCTCGACCGAGGGCCCGACGGCTGCGCGGACCGCCTCCAGCGCCTCGACGGCGGCGCGGGCGTGGTCCAGCTGGCGGCCGCCGTGGTTGGAGAGGTAGACGGCCGCGGCCCCGCACTCGACCGCCCGGCGGGCGTCGTCGGGGCGCAGGATCCCTTTGACGGCGACGGGCAGCCCGGCGCCGGCGATGAATGTCTCCAGCGCCCGCCAGTCGAAGGCCGCCTGGCGGCGGTCGCCCTCCGCCCCGGCGCGGTCGTCCACGGCGGGGCGGTCGACCGCCTGATGGCGGGCGAAACGGGCGGCGAGGTCCCGCTCCCGCCGCGCGTACCAGGCGGTGTCGACGGTGACGCAGAGCGCGCCGAAGCCCGCGTCCCGCGCCTCGGCCGCGCGGGCGGCGAGCCAGGCGTCGTCGCCACGGGCGTAGAGCTGCAGGACCAGCGCGCCGGGGGCGGGAACCCGGGCCGCGACCTGCGCGAAATGCGGCTGGGACATGATCGACACGAAGGCCGGGATCCCCAGTCGGTTCGCGGCGGCGGTCGAGGCCGCAGCCCCGCCCGGATCCAGCAGCCCCAGCGATCCGATGGGGGCCAGGAACAGAGGCGCGGCGGCGGGAATGCCCAGGACGCTGGCGCGGGTCGAGACCTCGGTCACCCCCGACAGCACCCGCGGCGCCAGCGCCAGCCCGTCCAGCGCCAGGCGGTTGCGGGCGAGCGCGGCCTCGTCGTCCGCGCCCCCCATCAGGTAGTTCCACACGGGCGCGGGCAGGCGGGACCGCGCGGCCAGCGCGATCTCGCCCAGGGTGGCCGCGGGATGCGGCGGTTCCGCGCCCGGGGTCGTCACGGGATCAGGACCTCGACCCACTTCACCAGGTCGGCCTTCTGCGCGTCGCTCAGGGGCTCGTCCAGGCGGCGGGTCTCGATGCCGGTCTCGATGGTCATGTCCAGGCCCGAGATCGGCGACATCGGCATGGCCGACTTCGGATAGCCGCGGTCGCGGGCGGCGCGGGCGACCTCCAGCGGGACCTCGTGCATCGCGGCCCACATCTCCAGCGCCTCGTCGGTGTCGTAGGCCCAGTCGATGGTCTCCTGCAGGGCCAGCAGGAAGCGCTCGGCGAGCTCCTGGTTCTCGTCCAGCCAGGCGCGGTTGGCGATGTGCACGCGCACGGTCTGCTCGGCGATGCCGGGGGCCTCGTTGCCCGAGAACAGGAACCTGATCTCGCCCGAGGTCATCGCCTGCTCGACCGTCGGGGGCGCGGTCCAGCCGACGTCGACCTGGCCCGACATCACGGCGGTGAAGGTCGCGGCCGGGCCGCCGGTGGCGACCATCTCGGCCTCGACGCCCGCCGCCTCGACCACGCCCTGCGCCATCTGATGCGAGGAGGAGCCGGGGCGCGAGAACGACACCGAGCGGCCGTCGAGGTCGGCCACGCTGTCGATGTCGCTGTCGCCGCGGACGAACCAGAACAGGTCTGTGCCGCCGGTGAAGTCGGCGGCGATGATCTCGATCGGCGCGCCCCGGGCCCAGGCCGAGACCGCGCCCAGCGTTCCGGTCGCCACCGCGATGTCCGCCGCGCCCGAGATCACCGCCTGCTGGGTGTTCGCGCCGCCGTCCGCCCAGTGGATGTCGAGGTCGAGCTCGTGCTTCTCGAAGATCCCCTTCTGCTCGCCCAGGTGGACCAGCGTCGTGGTCCACAAGCCGCGCTGGGCCGAGGCGATCTTGATCTCGTCCATCGCCAGCGCCGGGACGGCGGCGGCGAGCAGGGCCGCGACCGTCGCGACGCCCAGGGCGGCGGGGCGCCGGGTTCGGGAACGGGTGACGTCTCTGTCCATGGTGACCTCTCCTGCTGGTCTGCTCCGCGGGATCGCGGCGGGGAACGTTTCTCGTCGTCA
>Ga0310345_10000399_pt1 | contig 68386 bp, 71 predicted proteins | sample HC15DNA20500_MG_FD_204667 | JGI IMG/M metagenome (GOLD analysis project Ga0310345, IMG submission 204667) | Marine microbial communities from station ALOHA, North Pacific Subtropical Gyre - HC15-DNA-20-500_MG | ecosystem: Environmental > Aquatic > Marine > Oceanic | place: Pacific Ocean: North...
GCTGAAACCGCGCCCGGAGCGCCGATGGCAAAGGTGCTGACATGATCCATCCTCCCAAACAGGATGAATCACAAAATCATGCGCGTGGGAACCGCCGCGATTCAGGTTAAAGGCGGAATGCTTTAGCGGTAAGTCCGCTGCGCCGCCGTATGATCGACGACATGACGCTTCGCAACCTGTCGCCGGCCACGCAACGATCCTATCTTCATGCCGTTACAAAGTTCAGTCGGTATTTTGACTGTTCGCCGGATCGACTGGGGCTGGAGGATGGGCTCGCAGGCCAGCTTCAGCGCATCCGGGGTGGTGATTGTCAGGGGTGGTGGCGGCCCACCTTGCGCACCGTGTTCCTCGACACCCGCAGTTCCCGGCAGATCTGCTTGATCGACTTCCCCTGGATGAAATGCGCCCGCCTGATCTTCGCAATCGTCTCCACAACCAACATCCCCAACTCGCTCCCTCAAATCCGTCGAGGAAGCTTCTGAACAGAATTATCAGGGGGGTCACTTTTGGACGCCGATTACCCCAATACAGGGGTCAATTTTACATGCCGGTCCACACCCATCACTTCTCAGCGGAAATTAACAGTCAAGAGGTTCTGCCAGCGAACAGACAGAATCCTATGCGGCGAACTTTAGATTCAGGTGACTAGGTTACCTGTCAGTCGGCAACGTTCCATATACCGCTGATCATCACTTTGATGATGCCAAACAATGCGTCGATATCGCCGCGCTTCGCGTCATACCATTCCATTGTATGGTTCAATGTACCCAAGATAAGCGGACGCAGAAGCGAGAGGTTCAGATCCTCGTTGATCGCCCCATCTTCCTGGGCCTGGCGAAGCAACTCCTGCCAAAAATCGCTGTATTTCTGCCTGTGCGGTTGGACCAGTATATGCACGGCAGCAGGAATTTGCCCGCTGTAGCGGCTATTTGTAGAGGTGTATTCTATGTGGTCGTGCAGAGCCTGCAAGTGCGCCCGCAACGCGGCCTCTACCTTCTGGCGCGGACTGGTTCCCTCGGGCAGTTCCGCCACCGTCGCTCGGACTCTGTGGTCAGTGGTACTGATGGCAAACATCAAGATTTCCTGCAAGATCTCTTTCTTAGAGCGGAAATGATAGTAGAGACTGCCAGATTCTATATTCGTGTGTTCAGCGATCTGACGAATGGTGGTGCCGGAAAATCCCTGGTCTGAAAACAGCCGCGCGGAGGCATCCAGAATAGCCTGCCGTCGCGAGCTCCCATTTGGTGTTTCGAATCGTTCCACGTTCGGTTCTACTCTCTTCGAGTGCTGCGCTGACAGCACGGTGTTGGGCATGCCGTTGCCCAGTCATATTGCATTCTCCTTACTGAACGCCCATTCCAACGGCCTGGAAATTGGAAAATTTCGCAGAAACCGATGGACAGACAGGCCCGGCCGCCTAGCATCTCCGCAAATCTTTTGCAAGCGGAACCGGCAATGCAGCAAACGTTCCGTCGGCGACAGTTTCCAGTTTCTGTTCAAAGACCGCACGAGTATTGAAATGTGCATCGTTCAGCACCTCTTTCACGCCCCGCACCGGCTCCACGCACACATCCTTGCCCTGGAACAGCGCCATCCATTCCGCGCAAGTCTTGCGGCCAAGAATTGCCGCGATTTCAGATATTAGGTCCGCGCCTTCGCCAAGTTCAGCAATGCGTTCCGCATCCAATCCGATCGTCGCGCAGAAGGTTCTCCAGAACTTCTCTTCCAGTGGCGCTACTGAAAGGAAGCGACCATCGGCGGTTTCATAAATCCGGTACCTCGGCGAGCCGCCGGACAGGCGGCCTTCTCCCGGGCCAGGTTCCACCTCGCCACTCAGCGCACGCGCGAAGCTGCCATGCATCCAGCCGAGAACATTTTCAGCCATCGCCACATCCAGATGGGCCCCCTTGCCGGTACGCTCGCGCTGCACAACAGCTGCCAGAACATTCACTACGGCAGGAAGCGCCCCGCCGCCAATATCGGCGATCTGTGTTGGTGGCATCGCCGGGCGACCCTGATCATCGCCACTTAGCGACAGGATACCGGCGCGCGCCAAGTAGTTTAGATCGTGTCCCGCAAGCTGCGCATCAGGTCCATCCTGACCATAGCCAGTGATCGAACAATAGATCAAGTCGGGTTTTCGCGCGCTCATTGCGGCGTAATCCAGACCGAGGCGGGCCATGACACCGGGGCGAAATTGTTCCACCACGATATCGGCCTGCAAGATCAACTGCTCGGCCTGGGCCTGTTGGTCTTTGTTTTTCAGGTCGAGACTCAGACAGGTTTTGCCGCGGTTCAGCAAAGCAAACGAAACCGGAGTACCTTGCACATGTGGGGGATTAGCGCGCAACGGATCGCCTGCGGGTGCTTCGATCTTGGTAACCTGTGCACCCGCTTCAGCGAGGATCAACGTCGCAAGTGGACCAGGCAGCAGGGTGGTGAAATCAACGACGCGAAGCCCCTCCAAAGCGCCACCGAACGGGCGCGATTGTGCCGCGGCACTCATTCCGGAATCTCGGTCATCAGGGCTATGTCTAGCCGATTATCACGACAGTAACATTCGGCCGTGATGCGTCCTTGTTTAATTATCTTGGTGTGGCGGATTGATCGTCTTGTCATCATTATTCTCCTCAGCGGCGTGTTTCAGGACCGCCACAGGCGTATATAATCTGTCCGGAGACATAGGATGCGCGATCCGAGCACAGGAATTGCACCAACGCTGCAATGTCCTCTGGCTCACCCGCACGCCGGATCGGGATTGCGGCTGCACGATCCGCCTTGTACGCTTCGGGGTCCTTTCCCAGACGCCGGGCGACGGCGCGGGTCATCTCGGTATCCACGTAACCGGGTGCCACAGCGTTTACGTTGATATTGAAGGGCCCCAGTTCAAGCGCCAACGTGCGGGTCAGGCCTTGAAGCCCGGCCTTAGCAGTTGAATAGTTTGCTTGCCCGCGATTGCCGAGCGCCGATGTCGAGGACAGACTTACAATCTTGCCGTAATGCTGTTTCACCATATAGCGCTGTGCTGCGCGTGAGCAAAGGTAGGCACCCTTCAGATGCACCCCGATCACGTCGTCCCATTCGTCTTCTTCAAGCTTGAACAGCAGATTATCGCGAGTGATGCCGGCATTGTTAATCAGCACATCGACCGAGCCGAATGCGCGGGCCGCCCCGTCCAGCGCCGCTTCGACACTTTCGCGCATGGTGACGTCGCAGGCCATCGCAAGCGCGCCACACCCGTACTCTGCCTCGATCCTTTCGGCCTGGAGGCGCGCGTTTTCGACATTCACATCTAACAGCACCACATGATCGCCGTTCCTGGCCAATTCTCGTGCAATGGCAACACCGATGCCACCTGACGCACCGGTTATCACTGACACGCGCGGTTTTGTATCATGCGTCATTGTCTTTGCTCCCGTATCTTCAGTTTCGACGTCTGCTGCGCAAGCTTCCTGCCTCCCCAGCTTACGACGCCATCCTTGAGAACCACGAGCACGACGATAATGATGACCCCATAGACCACCTGGCCAAGTCCGGAAATGTTCACGAACTCCGCATTGAGGTAGCGAATGAGCACGACCATGGCGAGCGGCCCGAGGACCGGCCCCCAGACCGTGCCCATGCCGCCGATGGCGGTGAACAGGATAATCTCGACCGCAAGATGTGAACTGGCTACCGTCGGATCGATCACGAACAGATACTGCGCGTAGAAGGTTCCGCCAAAAGCACCAAGTGCGGCAGAAATCGCGCTAAACATCATTGCCATCTTCAACTGGTCGATGCCCAGCATTGCCGCCGCGTCTTCGTTGTCGCGCAGTGCGATCAGCTTGAACCCCGTCATGGAGCGACTGAACCAAGTAACGAAAACAAGCACAAGACAAGTCGCTCCGAGAATGATCCAGAAGTAAACCTGCTTGTTAAAGAAGCGGAACGTCAGCGGGTCATTGCCTCGTTGCAAAAATATTCCTTCGCTGCCGCCTAGGAAATGCGATGAACGCAGCACGATGATTGCAACAAAGGTGATTGCCAACGTGATCAGAGCGAAAGTCAGATGCGGCAGACGGCGTCGGTAATTGATCCACCCAAGGAGCATTGCAAGTAGCGCCGCAAGTGCCATTCCGAGAAACATCCCCAGCCAAGGGCTGACCCCGAGATGGTTGAACAGCAGTGATGACGTATAGCCGCCAATGGCGACATAGACCGGGTGTGCGAAGGTGAACTGGCCCCCAACCCCCCCAATGATATTCCAGGTTACGCACAGATACGCATACCAGAGTGCGAACACCATGATGTCCAGCCAATAGTTATCGGCGACCATTGAGAAGATGGCACCACATACGAAGAAGACCATAATAGGTATGTATTTTTTCATGATTAACGGCCCAATACGCCAGAAGGTCGAAGAAGAAGGAACAGGATGAATATCCCATAGGGTAGGATGCCGGCAAATTCGGGCGGACTCATGTACAATCCCCCCAAGGCTTCAGCGAGACCGATGATGACCCCAGCAACGAATGTTCCAATGAAATTGGTTACGCCTCCGAGGATCAAGACGATGAAGGCAACCAGTGTCAGATGCAGACCAAGCGTTGGTTCGACGATAAACACAGGCGCGACCAACGGCCCAACGACCCCAAGCGTGCCCAAGGCGCCCGCAAACACAATCATCTGCACCCAACGCACGCTGATTCCGCACAGCGATGCGGCGACCGGGTCTTCGGCAACTGCACGCACCTTACGACCAAAAGTCGTCCGGTTTAGCATCCAGAAGAACAAAAGGGCCAGCAATACCGACACCACGAAGGCAACAAGAAACGTCGCCTGAAACACAATCTGCCCAAGCACGATTATCCTGCCCGTCAGGAACGATTGTACGGTCTGGTAGTTGGCTGAGAAGATCATCAGAAGTGCGCTCTGGATGACAAAGCCCAGCCCAAGCGTGACTTGCACCACGAGCAGCACATGCGCTCGCAGCACCCGCTCGAAGACCAGGTGGAACAATGCAATCCCAAATCCGAACATCAGCGGTGCAATGACCAGAATAGACAAATAGGGATCAATACCCAGCCACCTCACCCCGGTCAGCGCAAGATACATAGCAATGACCATCAGATCGCCATGCGCAAAATTCAACAGGCGGGTCACGGAATAAACCGCCGTCAGCGCCATCGTGATCAGCCCGTAGATGCCACCGATCGCCAGGCCCTGCACCAGTCCTTGAATGAAAGTATCCATAGTTCGTTCCGTCCTACCCTATGCGCCAAGATATGCTTTGCGGATGCCGTCATCCTTGCGCAGCGCTTCGGCGCTGTCGCTGATGGTGATCGAGCCATCTTCAAGTACATAGCCGCGCTCGCAAGCAGCGAGCGCAATTGAAACATTTTGCTCGACCACGAGAATTGCGAGCGGCTCTTTGTTCAGAACACGAAGCGCTTCGAACACCTGATGCGTCAGCGCCGGGGCAAGGCCCAGAGACGGCTCGTCGAGCATCAGCAGCTTCGGAGCGGCCATCAGCGCGCGACCAATGGCCACCATCTGCTGCTCTCCTCCCGAAAGGGTTCCTGCAGCCTGCAATTGCCGAGTGGCCAAAACCGGAAACAACTCGAAAACCTTATCGAGCAATTCCTTTCTTCTCGGTTGTGCGTGCCGCACCGTGTTGCCGATCAGGAGGTTGTCCAGGACTGACATGCCTTTGAACAGCCGCCGGCCTTCCGGGACCAGAACCAGCCCCGCCTCGACGATGTCTTCGGGCGGGGCGCGCAAAATCTCGCGCTCCTCGAATTTGATCGAGCCCTCCGTAGAGCGCAACAGCCCGCTGATCGTTTTCATTACGGTTGATTTTCCGACGCCATTGCTGCCAAGCAACGCGACCATCTCGGTCGAGCCCACCGTCATAGAAACATCGTGTAGAATACGCACCCCGCCGTATCCAGCAACCAGACCTTTGATTTCAAGCATGTTCGATTGCCTCCGCACCAAGATAGGCTTCGATGACCTCTGGATCGCGCGTCACCTCGATCGGCGTCCCCGATTTTGCGAGCCTTCCGTAGAGCAGAACATGGACGTGATCGCACAAGGCCATCACTGCGCGCATCCTGTGTTCGATGATCAGAAACGACGTCCCCTGATCCGCGAAACGACGGATCAATTGCGTGACGTACTCGATTTCCGAAGGATTAAGCCCCGCGAACACCTCGTCCAGCAGCACGAAGCTCGCGCCGGTGGCAAGCACCTTGACGAGTTCAAGGGAGTGAAGGTCTGTTGTGGTCAGCTCGCCCGGATACAGATCAAGCTTGTCGCCCAGCCCTGCTTCACGCGCGATGCTTGCAGGATCCGAATGACCGGTCTTGGGATTTGCCTGCGAGGCAAGTTCGATGGTCTGTCTGACGGTCATCGAGGCAAAGGGCTTGGGGATCTGGAATGTCCGCCCGATGCCATGCGCCGCCATCTGATGCGGTGCGAGGCCGGTAATGTCGTCACCATTAGCATAAATGCGCCCGGCGGTTGGTTTGATGAACCCGCTGATAATGTTGAACATCGTAGTTTTTCCGGAACCATTCGGGCCAATAAGCCCGGTGATCCGGTTTTTCTCTGAGGTGAAGCTAACATCGTCCAGTGCCAGCAATCCCCCAAATCGCTGCGTCACATGTTCGACGCGAAGGCCGTCTGTTTTTTCTGGCAGCATGGTTTGTTACCTCCCGACCTGCATATGTTCCGTTGTTATTGAAAGCGCAGCGAAACTATACTGCGCTTCCAAAGTCACACGTCGTTGCGGACTACAGCTTCACTTCCGCTGCGGCGATATCCGGCGGATAAACCATCTTCATTTCGGTATCCTGCCACTGGATATACGGAACAACCTGGTTCAGCGGTCGACCGGTTTCTTCCCAGGCAAGTCCTGGGTCATAGAATGGAACGATCAACTCATCAGACCCGCGCGGGATCTGGGTCGACAGAAGTGTATCGTTGATGTCCTTGCCGTCGCGACTTGCTGCCGCTTCCAGCGCTGCTTTGTAAATGAACAGAGCTTGCGCGCCGAGCACGAACCAATTCACGTCCAGTCCGTCCGAACCAAAAGTGTGACCTTCGGCACGCGCCCGGTCCAGGAAGGTCTGTAGAGGATTATAGAGAACCAGATCCGAGACGGCGACCGGACCGAACACGGGTGCCCCCAGAGTGCGCTCGGCGATTGCGCTGCCCAAGCTCCCCGGCAGACGGGTATCCGAAAAGCCGGACGCACAGCCCACGAAGGGTACCCGATAATCGAGCGAATCCATTGCGCGCAGCAGCAAAACGGTTTCCTGGAAATACTGTGCCGACATCAGCACCTCGGCACCGCTGTTACGCAAACGCAGAACCTGCGGAACGAAATCGGTGATCGGCGTAGTGTAGGGAATGTCCTCAACAACTGTGTACTCGGTGCCCTTGAGATTTTCCTTTATAATGTCGGTTACACCACGGCCGTATTCGCTACCGTCGTAGATAAGCCCGACTTTCTTGGCATTCATGCCTTTCTCTTCGTTTAGATACTTCAGCATCGACACACCGCCCGTCGCGAAGGACTCACCGGTGAGGTTAAATGTCCGCGAATAGGTCGAACCAATGGTGAACGCTTTTGCGGTGGTCCAGGACGGAGACAGGAACGGAATTTCGTATTGGTCTGCCAAAGTGCCGATGGATACCGCCTCGGTGCTCGAGAAAACGCCGATCAATCCCGAAATCTTCTCGCGCGTCACCAGTCGCTCGATCTCGGAACTGGCAAGCTTAGCATCTCCCTGGTCGTCACCGCGGAACACTTCAATCGGGGCACCGCCAAGGCTTTGGATACCACCGCTTTCGTTGATCATTTTCATAGCCAGGTCCACGCCAGGCCCTGCGGATTCACCATAAGATGCGAGTCGCCCGGTGAAGGGGAACACAAACCCGATCTTCACCGGCTCGCTGCTTTGCGCTGCTGCCGGGCGAAAGCCTAGCGCTGCTGCTGCCACACCGGATGCCGAACCGGCTAGCACAGCTCTTCGCGTAATTCCTCCTGCGTGATGACGCCATCCACTCTTTCTATAGTCAGTCATTTTGTTTCCTCCCTTGGTTTTGGCTAATTTTGGCGTTCCTCTCTCGTGCCAAATGCTTCGGCGATTTCCGCCAGATGGTGAGTGCGGTCGCCTAGTCGCACCCCCATAGATTCTAGAGACCTGAAGTAATGCCCGATCTCGAGTTCCTCCGATGTGCCGATGCCTCCATGCAACTGCACTGCGGTTTGCCCGACTAGTCTACCGGAAATCGCACACTCCGCCTTGGCCACAGCAATGCTGCGCCGCGTATGTTGAGTGTCCCTCTCCCCTGCCAATGCATCTGCGGCAAGCCATGCTGCTGAACGGGCACGCTCAGTGCAGATCGCCATATCAGCAAGCTTGTGACGAAGTATCTGAAACGCCGATAAGGGTTGATCAAACTGTTCCCGAGTCTTGAGATATTGCCCCGTCTGCTCAACAAGTGCGGCCATTGAACCGACCGACATTCCCAGCATGCCCAAAATGGCGCGATGACGCGCCGTTTCCAGGATGGGCGCCGCCGCACCTGCCGCTCCAATCCGTGATGAAACTGGAATATCAACTCCGTCGAGTATCAAATCGCTCGCCCACGTGCCATCTATCAGCGGAGTTGCGGGATTGACGACGGTTACCCGGTCCGAAGGAACCACAAACAAACTGATCCCCTGAGCGTCGCGCGGCCCACCGGTTTCCCGCGCAGAAACGATAAAGCTATCTGCAGTCTGGGCGTGGGCGATCCGGTTCTTGTGCCCGGACAGCCGTATACTTCCCCCCTTTTCGGTCGCGGATGCTTCTACGTGATGTGGATGAAATCGTGCATCTGCTTCGGTATGAGCAGGCAGAACGATGCTGTCACCTGCGATGATCGGCCTAATAAGCGCCGCTGCGTGTTCAGGTGTTGCGCCCGTCTCGATAAGCGTTCCGGCTTCGATCACCGTCTCCAGAAAGGGTTCCAGAACCAAGGCGCGACCCATTTCCTCGGCCAGCGCCAAGATTGAGACGGCCCCAAGCCCGATTCCTCCGTAATCCTCAGCGAAGGTAAGCCCCAGCCAACCGAACCCGGCAAAGCTGCGCCAGACCTGCGGATCGTGCCCGCCGACTGCCTGCCGTGCGCGGCGCTGCTCAAAACTGTATTCAGTTTCCAGGTAGCGTCGCGCCTGATCCGCCAGCATCATCTGTTCATCTGTGTATGAAAGCTGCATGTCCGTTCAGTCCTTCAACACTGTTTTCGAAATAATATTTCGCTGGATCTCGTTGGATCCTCCATAGATCGATGCCTTGCGCCAGTCGAAGTAGAAGGAAGAAACATAGGCGACGTCATCCTCTGACAAGAGACCGTTCGCCGCTGCCAGATCAAGGCTCGCAGGTCCCGCTGCCTCAAACAGAAGTTCAGTTATGCGCTGTTGAGTTTCTGTAGCGATCACCTTAAGAACCGATGCTTCACTACCATTACCACGGTTGTTGGCCACGGTTTCCAAAGTACGTAGGTTGGTCCACTCCAAGATCTCGATGTCGGCAGAAATCGCCGCAAGCTCTTGCGCGAAAACCGGATCATCCAGCAGCCGCCTGCCCGTGATATCGGGCCGTGAACTGATCCGGGTCAGCAAAGCGAACTGTTTCTTGCAAAACCCGACCCGAGCGATCCCTGTTCGTTCGTGGCCTAGAAGTGCTTTGGCGACTGCCCAGCCTTCACCTTCCTCACCAACCCGGTCTTTGGCTGGAACCCGAACATTGTCGAGAAACACCTCGTTCACGACATGCTGTCCGTTGATGCCTGTGATCGGGCGCACTGACACGCCGGGCGAGCGCATGTCGAGTAATAGAAAGGTTATTCCCTGCTGTTTTCGGCCACTTGAATCGGTGCGCACAAGTGCGAACATTCGATCTGCGTAATGGGCGTAAGTTGTCCAGATCTTACTTCCGGTGACGACGTATTCATCGCCCTCGCGGACGGCCCGCGTCTTCAACGACGCCAAGTCCGAACCGGCACCGGGTTCGGAGTAACCCTGACACCACCATTCTTCAGCCGCCAGTATCTTCGGGAGATAACGCTTGCGCTGCTCGTCGGTGCCACGGCTGATCAGGATCGGTCCCAGCATCCCGACGCCGAATTGCGGCAGCCGGGGCGCAGAATATTCGGCGCAAATCTCCTCGAAAGCCAGACGCTGTTCCAAAGACCAGTCTGTGCCGCCGTATTCCACGGGCCAGGCTGGAGCAGCCCACCCCTTGCTGTGCAAAATCTTATGCCAGCGGACATAATCGTTCTTATTGAGCGGCGCATTGATATCGACCTTTCGTGCGATGTCAGCGGGCAAATTCGCAGAAACGAACTGCGCCACCTCATTGTAGAAAGCCTGGTCAGTACCGACGAAGCTTTTGTCGTCTATGTTGGAGTCAACGACCATGGAACACCGGTGTGCGCTTTTCAACAAAAGCGCGTACTGCTTCCCCATGGTCTTCGCTGGTGGCAACGACACCGATGTTCGACGACGCCAGATCAAGTGCGCTCCGAAGTTCCATGGTCGCGGATTGATACACCATGCGCTTAGTCATGCGGACCGCCAAGGTAGGCCCTGCGGCGACCCGCTCGGCAAATTCATATGTTTCAGACATCAGATCCGCGTCCGGATACACTCGGTTGACGATTCCCAGCCGCAGTGCCTCGTCGGCATCAATCAAGTCGCCGGTCCAGAACATTTCCAACGCCTTAGGAATACCCACCAAGCGCGGCAGATAATAAGCCCCGCCATCACCGGGCACCAGCCCGACCTTGACGTAGGTTTCACCAAAGCGGGCGCTTTGCGCCGCAAAACGGATATCGCCCATTAGCGCCATATCCATGCCGGCACCGGTCGCCGCCCCGTTCACCGCGACGATATAGGGTTTGTCAATCGTCTCAAGCAACATCGGGATTTGTAGGATGTGGTCGTACAGCTTGGATTTGCGGCCCACCGCCGTGGTATCCTGCGGGTCACGCATGCGCCCGACATCGCCTCCCGAACAGAATGCCCTGTCGCCGGTCCCGGTCATTACGATCACATGGATGCGGTCGTCGTCGCGGCAGACCTGCAGCGCCTGAAGCCATTCGTCTATCATTTCCACCGTGAACGCATTGCGCGTTTCAGGGGCGTTCAGTTGGATCGTAGCGATCGGCCCGTCAGTACGGAAAATCAGCTTATCGTTCATTGCCAGCACCTCCTAGAGTGATGTCACAAGTGGCCACAGCGCGTGCCGTTCAACATTCAAGGCCTGCGCGCCCAGTCGTTGCGCCCAGTCATTTCCGTAGCCGTAATCGTCGCGCCAAGCGAATAGGCGCCGCGTCAGGTCGTGCAACGCGTATTCCTGGGTGAAACCGATGGCACCGTGCACTTGATGTGCAATACGGGCGATTTCATCGCTCATCAGACGAATGCGCGTGCAGGCAGCGTCAGCAAGCCCGGTCCACTCACCGCGCCGCATTACCTCGGATACCGCCGCGTCCGTTATCGCAGCAGAAGCCGCTGTTTCGGCGGCAAGCACCGATAGATTCTGCTGTACTGCCTGGAACTTACTAATTGGGCGACCAAATTGCTGCCGGTCTGCGGAATAGGCGACCGACATGCTGACGATGCGTTCCGCTGCGCCGATCATCATCATGCTTCGCAGCAAGGCCAGCATCCTGGGTGCATTCTCACAGGCAACGATATCACCCTTAGGAAGATCGACCCACTGCTGCACGGCCACCCCGTCCAGACATACCGATGACAGCGGCTCGCTGGTGATCGACTTGCGATCCTTGCGCATCTTGTCGGTAATATTTACCAATGCGGCCACCGGACCTTTGTCGGTTTCCGCCAACACCAATGCCGACGTGGCAGCAGATAGCCAGGGAACCCGCTGTTCGCTGCCGCCAAGCACCAGTGTTGCCTCTTTGCGCTGTGCCGTGAGGCGTGTGTCGGGTCGGGTCGGCAAAACCGCCACCACGCTTTCTTCCAGCTCAATGCCGCAGGCCCCCGCAATCCAGCGCGCTACCATCGTTTCGCCCACCGGCGCGGGAATGGCATGACCCCCAGCCGAGCGCAGCACGGTGCAGGCATCGCCAAGACCCGAAAAGCGACCACCCTCGCCGCTTGCAAGCGCATCAAGGAGCCCTGCATCGTCAAGCGCCTGCCACAGTTTTTCGGGCCAGTCACCAGCCTCGACCCTGCGGCGAATCGAGTCGTCCAGGTGATCCGCGAAAATACGCTCGACCGTGGTTTCAATCATGTCAGATAAATCGGTCATCTCAAACCCAGCCCCCGAGCTATGATACCGCGCAGGATCTCGGTCGTACCCCCGCGAATGGTGAATGCCGGCGACCAGAGAATGGCATGCTCTAGTAGATCCCGGACCGTATTGTCCTGATCATCGTAGTCCGACCTGGCGCTCAGAAGCTGATGCGCGACACGTGGAATGCGCTGCTCGAAACGGGTGCCGATCTCTTTGACAACCGCAGCCTGAACCGTTGGCTCTTTTCCGGCCTCGAGCATCCCCGCGACCGAAAGCGACATCTGCCGAAGAGTCACCAGATCGACCAGCAATTCGCCGATCTGGCGGCGGATATCTTCGGACGAATCTGGCCCTAGCGTCTCTACCAGCCGCGCCAATAGATGGTAGGTTGAAAGCCAACGCTCTGGCCCACTGCGCTCATAGGCCAGTTCAGCGCTGGCCTGCCCCCAGCCCTTATTTAGCGCGCCAACAAGGCTGTCGTCGGGTATTTCGACACCGTCGAAATGCACTTCGTTGAAATCGTGCTCGCCAGCCAGATTCAAAACTGGGCGCACCTCGATACCGGGCGTGCTCAGATCGACAATGAACTGGCTCAGACCGCTGCGGCGGTTCTCGGAGGTGGCAGGGGCTGTGCGGAACAGCGCCAGCATATAATGCGCACGATGCGCGTTGCTGGTCCACAGCTTGGTGCCGGTGATCCGGAATCCGCCATCTATCTTTTCCGCGCGGCAGCGCAGAGACGCAAGGTCCGAGCCTGAATCTGGCTCGCTGAGTCCGATGCAGAAGAAGCATTCGCCCGCAGCGATCCGCGGCAAATAGTTCTGCTTCTGGGCCTCACTGCCGAATGTCAGCAGAACCGGGCCGGACTGGCGGTCAGCCACCCAATGAGCGCGCACCGGGGCACCTGTGGCAAGCAGTTCCTCCGTGATGACATAACGTTCCAGCGCTGTACCCTCATGACCACCATAAGCCTTCGGCCAACGCCAGCCCAGCCAACCGCGCTCTCCGAGGCTACGGCTGAAATCGGCCGAATAATCCATACCGACCCGGGTCGGCACCTCTGGAATTATCCCTGCTTTGCGCTGTTGGGCGAGAAAGTCACGTACTTCGCCGCGCAGCGTCTCACAACGCTCGCTGAGAACAATTGGAGTGAAACGCACATCCCAACTCATTGCGGGTACTCCATCTCTGGACGAAAGACCTTAGCGGGCAGTTGTTGCGGGGCAGAATGACTCATGCCAACTCCGCCAGTCTTTGCTCAAGGAAGTCGGTGTGGTGGCTCGGCGGCCCCCAAACTATCCGGTCGAGTTGTGCTCGCTTCACATAGAGATGGGCGTCGATATCGGTGGTAAAGCCGCTGCCACCATGGACCTGGATATTCTCGCTCGCTATTTGCAACACGACCTTATCGGCGACCGCCTTTGCAGTGACGGCCGCAAGCAATGCTTCCTCGGGGGCGTGATCGATAGACCAAAGCGCGCACCAGACGATCGAACGCAGCCCTTCAAGTGCTACAAGCTGGTCAGCCAGCATATGCTTGATCGCCTGGAAGGTGCCGATGGGCCGACCGAACTGGATGCGCTCCTTGGCATAGTTCGTGGCCATGTCCATCGCGCACGTCGCGCCCCCCATCATCTCACTGGCAGCTCCCGCTGACAGAATAGCTCCGAGCCGCGCCCGACCAGCTGGATCAAGCGGCTTTTCAAGGCGTTCACCAGCGGTTCCCGCCAATTCTACCGCCCCAAAACGGCGGGTGCTGTCCATGGTGGGAAATTCCTCAACCATGGCATCGGCGTTGCTGTTTTCCAGAACAACTACCTGTGCATTGCCCCCCCCGCCGTTCAGCACAGCAAGCAGTAAATCAGCGCCCGCCGCGTGCGCGACCGGAGCCCAGTTGCCCTGAATCTGTCCATCGTTAGAAACAGACGCCGACTCGGACCAACCGGCGATCGCGACACTGATTTGCCCCGCGGCGATCTTAGGGAGCCATTGCGCTTTCTGCGCATCGTTGCCCAGTCGACCGATAAGATCAGCGGCTGCCACAGCAGTCGAAAGATAGGGCACCGATGCCAACGCGCCTCCCAGCACTTCCAGCACGATCCCGGCTTCAAGCATCCCCAGCTCCGATCCGCCATGGGCTTCGGGGATCAGTGCACCGAGAAAGCCCGCGCCTGCAAGGTCCTGCCAGAGTCTGTCCGAGTAAGCAGCTCCCGACTGTCCGAAAGCCCGGACTTCAGATATCGGACAGGCCCTTGCCACGAGTTCCACGACCGATTGCCGGATCATTTCTTGGTCTTCAGTGAACGAAAATTGCATCTGGAATTCCTCAGCGTGGCAGTCCGAGCAGACGCTCGGAGATAATGTTGCGCTGTATCTGCGAGGTGCCGCCCGCGATGGTCATTCCGAAGGACGTGAGATATTCACGCTCCCATGATGAAAAGCTCTTGCGAACCTGCGGATTTGTAAGATCGGCCCTGCCGATCAGATCCAACGCCAACGCGTGCATGGTCTTGTTCAGTTCGGTAGCGTGCAGCTTCTGCACCGATGTTTCCGGCCCCGGCACGCTATTATCACTGTGCATTGCCGCGAAGCGATGGTTGTTCAGAACTGCGATACGCGCCTGCACCCCTACCCATGCGATATTCTCGCGTACGTCGGGAAGATCAATTAGGTACTGGTCCCCGTCTCGTGTGCGAGTGGCGCGGGCCAAGGCAATCAGCTTCTCGTACAAACCCCGACACCCGAAGCCAAGCACGGAAATGCCGCGCCTTTCGAAGTCAAGCATGGTCATGGCTACCTTCCAGCCACCGTCGAGCTCACCCACTAGGGCTTCCTCGTCAATTTCTACATCGTCAAAGAAAATCTCGTTGAAATCCTGTTGGCCGTTCATCTGGCGCAGCGGCCGGATATCAATCCCCTTGGTCGACAGCGGCACAACGAAGGTCGAAAGCCCCTTGTGCGGTGGTGCGTCCTGGTTTGTGCGGGCCAGCAGAAGACAATAATCGGCCAGGTGGCCATAGGTGTTCCACACTTTCTGGCCGTTGATCACGAACTTATCGCCCTGACGAACGGCCCGCGTTGTCAGCGCCGAAAGATCCGATCCAAAGGCCGGTTCGGAAAAACCCTGCGACCACAGATCGCGCCCATCGGCAATGCGCGGTACATAATTTTCACGCTGATCGGCGCGGGCTAATTTCATCAGCATTGGCGCGATGATCCGCACCCCGATGCGGAAAACATCCGGAGGTGCATCATGTTTTGCGAGTTCCTCGAACACGATCAGATCTTCTGTCAACGGAGCATCTTTGCCCCCGTAGGAACTGGGCCAGGATCGCACAGCAAGGCCGGCCTCGTAGAGCTGGCCTTGCCATTTTCTCAGAAAATCAATGCGCTCTCGGCCTTCCAGCGAGGCATAGTCCTGCCGCCACTGCTCGGTCAGGTTTTCGCCGAGCCATGTTCGAACGTAGTCCCGAAAGGTGGCCTCTTCAATGGAATCCCTAAGGCGCATAAAATCTACTCCTTAACGACGGAACTGCATGAAATCGGGAGCACGTTTCTCGAAGAAGGCTTCGGCACCCTCTTTGGATTCGTCCGATTCAAAGAAGTCTGGCGCTATCATCTTCTGAAAGTGGTTTGGCGACGGATCTCGCAGATAGTCTATGTCCGAGTCGAACGATGCCTTGACGATCTTCAGGCAAGTCGGGCTGAGCGAGTTGATCTCCGCACACCACTTCTCGACTTCGGCGTCAAGATCGGCCAAAGGCACAACCACATTGCACAGACCCATTTCCAGTGCTTGCTCGGCACTGTAGCGACGGCACAGCATCCACATTTCACGCGCCTTCTTCACGCCGACGACTCGCTGCGAATACGCAACCAACCAGCCTTCTGCAGGGCTGCCGACACGCGGGCCGTTCTGACCGAAGATTGCATTGTCGGCGGCAATGGTCACGTCACAGAAATAGGCGAGGTGATTACCCATTCCAATTGCATAGCCCTTGACGACCGCGATAACCGGCTTGCCGCAATGACGGATAGCCTCATGCACTGCACGCGGGTTGACGCCCACATGCCGGTCCTTCAAGCCACCTTCCTTTTCCCATTTCACGTCACCGCCCGAAGAAAAGGCCCGGTCACCGGCACCCGTTAGCACGATCACCCCGACAGTGGCGTCATTGCCGGCACGCTCAATTGCCTTAGTCAGTTCGACCATGGTTACACCGCTCAGCGCGTTCAGCGATTTTGGCCGATTGATGGTGATGCGGGCAACGCCATCGCCAACTTCATATAAAAGATCATCGTATTCCTGTGTGCTCATGAGGAGGCTTCCTTTTATGTTAGTAGTTCGTAGATCATCGTTGTTCTGGTGCCGGGGATTTTGCGAGCTTTTCAAGCTCGTCAGACAGTTTACGTTTGTCGATTTTACCGCCTGCATTGCGCGGGAAATCATTCATAACCAAGAGGTATTCGGGCTGGCACCATTTCGGCAGCCCGGCGTCCACGACGAACCGGGTAAGATCGCCCAATTGCGGTTCCGGCTTGTCCTGAGCAGACACAATCGCCGCGCCAATCTGCTCGCCCAGCACCGCATCCGGGACCGCAACGATCGCCGCTTCGGACACGGCCGGGTGCCGGACCAGAACCTCTTCAATCTGAGCCGGGTTGATGTTGCGCCCGCCGCGAATGATCATATCCTTCTTGCGGCCGACGATGGTCAGATAGCCATCAGCATCAAGCGTGCCCAGATCGCCGCTGTGATACCAGCCTTCAGAGTCCCAGGCCTTGTCTATTTCCGAGTTTCCGGTCAGATAGCCATAACTGGAATTCGCCCCGCGCCACAGCACTTCGCCAGCCTCTCCAACCGGGGCGAGACTGCCGTCTTCGCGCAGTATTTTGAGTTCTTCTCCTGGCAACACACGCCCGGCGGTGCGGCGCTTTTTGGCCGGGTCGATCGTCCGTGTCATGGTTGGCACACCAGAATCTGTTGCGCCGTAGACGGTCTGGACCGGGCAGCCGAAAATCTTCTCTGCGGTTTCCGCATCCGATGGCCGCAGCTTCGCTCCTGCATTGGAAATGAAGCGCAGACTGCTCAGATCGTATTTCCCGACCAATGGCGAGCGGATCATTTTCACCAGCTGGGTGGGAATGACAACGGCGAAGGTGCAGCGGTGCTTTTCGATCAGCGCGAACGACTCTTCGGGGTGTTTGCCATTCCAGTGTTCCAGCAATACCGTCGAGCCGCCGTGCAGAAGGGGCGCGATGATCGGATAGTTGTAGCCCGTCGCGCCAGTGCCAGCCGGTGCGATTGCCGCACCAATATCTCTGTCTGTCATCTGCGTCGCGAAACTGCCATACTGGCCAATCAGCTTGAACGCCATGTTGTTGTCGCTGAAAAGGCTGCATTTTGGGATGGAGGTGGTTCCGGAGGAAACCATAATCTGAAGCGGCGTGTCCGCAGACACCAGGTGCTGACGCAGCCAAGCCGTGCCCTTCTCATCACGCCAGGTATTGTCGCTACAAAGCGCATCGAAAGACAACTCGGTTCCGCGTGGTTCATCCCGCAGGACAATCCGGTGCTGCAACGCAGGCAGATCCGGGGCAATACTGTCTACCAATGCACGATAATCAAAATCGCGATAAATAGTAGGCAGGATCAACGCAACAGCCATTGACGCACCGAGAAGAAGAGTCATTTCCTCGGCACGGAAACCGTCGTGGACCGGCAGAAAAACTGCCCCAATACGGTCAAGCGCAAGATGGGCAATCGTAAGTTCGACCCAGTTCGGCGACTGAACCGCTACTACCTCGCCAGTCTTGATGCCGAGCTTCAGCAAAGCTGCGGCAAGGTTCTCGGTCTTTTGGACCAGTTGAGCGTAGGTCAAGCTACTGCGGTTGTCAGTGATGGCCACCTTATCCGGAGAGTTTCCAGCGTGTTCATCAATATAATCGATCAGCAGGCGGTCCTTCCAATATCCCAGTTGCCGATACTCGGCCGCCCGACTGTCCATTTGTTCACTTCCGAACGACATCTCGCTCATCCCCCCTGCGCATTGCAATCAGACTGACGTCATGCGTGCATATAACGACCACCGCTTACACAATGCGTCTCACCGGTGATAAAGCTACCATCTTCGCTACACAGGAATACTGCTAAGCCGGTCACATCCTCGGGGCGACCCATGCGGCCCAGGACCGTTTCCCCCGCCTTCTCGGCAAACCATGGCTTGTCATAGATGCGCTCGAGAAACGGGTTGTAGATCAAGCCGGGTGCGATCGCATTGACGCGCACGCCATGCTCCCCCACCTCGGCAGCCGTGGCGCGGGTCAACCCCATTACACCAGCCTTCGCCGCCGCGTAGGCCGCCTGTCCGCCACCGCCGGTATCGGAATGCCATCCGGCTATCGATGAGATATTGATGATAACACCCTGTTTGCGCGCAATCATGTGCGGCAGCACCGCCCGCGAAAATCGAAAGCAGCCGCCCAAGCAGATATCCTGCACCAGCTGCCAATCTTCATCGGCCAACTCCCAGACCGGCGCCAGCTTGTTGATCCCGGCGTTATTGTAAAGGATGTCAATTTTGCCATGCCGATCAAGCGTGGTTTGAACGCAGGCTTCCATTTCTTCCTTATTGCGTACATCAACGCGTATCCCGAGAACTTTACGCCCGAACTCGTCTGAAAGCTTCTCGGCGGTTTCGGCCACGCGCTTTTCATGCGCGTCCGTAACAACTATCTCCGCGCCTTCTTGGCCAAAACGCTGGGCAACAGCTTGGCCCATTCCCGCACCTGCAGCAGCGCTGACAATTGCTACCTTGTCTTTCAATCTGTTCATTCTTTCGTCCATTTGGTTTTAGTCATCCATGATGATGGCAACTGCTTTGCATTCGTTTCGAAAAAATCATTGCTTCATGAACGCATCCCGACCCGCCGAGAAAAATTGCCAAACTGGGAGATTTTCTTTCTGCGCGCGGACACTGTCGAGCTTGGCAAGTACACCTCAGCCTGAAGAAATGTTCAGTCTTTCGGACGCTTGCGGATCATGACCGTGATTTTGCCAGTTTGCACGACTTCGTCGTGTTGATTGAGAATTTCGTAGTCGCGCACCACGATGCCACGATCACCTTTCTTGGACTCACGTAAGCTACCAATCGTCATCCGCAAATAAATGGTGTCGTTTATCTTGACCGGGCCTTTGAAGTCCCATTCCAACCCAAGCAGGGCAATTGCCGAACCATCAAAAATACCCATTCGCTGAGTAAGACCAGTCGCGATGCCAAGCACCAGAATGCCGTGCGCGATGCGGGTGCCGAAGTTTGATTTTTTGGCAAATTCGTCATCTGTGTGCAACTGATTGAAGTCACCGGAAATGCCCGCGAATGTCATTACGTCATGATCAGTAACCGTACGACCAACACTTTCAAACACTTGGCCGACATGCAGATCTTCATAGAATAGCGCCATCGTTTCAATCCTCCCAAACTTTCAAACCATGCGAAGATTGACTTACTTCGCCCTCGATTCAAGCAATCGCTTGGTAGTTTTCGCAGAAAAAATTAAACCTGTCAAGCGTTCGATTTGCATTCTTTGATCCTGACAAATTTTCCCGGAACTTCAAAGAGTGGCGCCCAGGGGCACTACCCGTTTGTAACCGCCGGATGTAATCTCCCCAAAACCGCCGTTTGAATTTTCCCCAGTGGTGAGCGTCAGGGGCAATTCCGAACTTCATTTATTCGGAATTGTCGCTGACGCGGGATGCAAGCCTGATGCCCTGAACGAGCAACTGACAGGGGCAGGCAGGTGAAAGGACTGAGGGAGATCGTTTTGATCCAAGATTTGAAGAAGCAGGGTCTGAGCATATCCGCGATTGCGCGGAAGGTTGGCTCTGACCGGAAGATCATCCGGCAGCTCTCGGCCCTGGACTGTGTCATCATCGACGAGCTGCGCGCCGTATCGGCGCCGGCGGCTGGTGCGGGGATATGGGCTTCGGCGGTTGCCTCGATCTCGAGATAGGTCGCGAAATCGCAATCCATGCCACGGTTCAGCATCGACTTGCCCAGCCCAAAGGCTCGGGTCGGCCCTTCGGCCAGACGCGCGGCCAGCGCATCGGCCTCTGCGTCGAGCACGTCTTCTTCGTGGATTGCGTGGACGATCCCAAGGTCGTGCGCCTCTTGGGCATCGATCACCTGGGCCGTCAGGAACATCGCCTTCGCCCGCTGCGTCCCGACCGTCCGCGCCAGCAAGTAAAGCCCGCCACCGTCGGGCACGATCGCCACGCGCGCATAGGCCTGGCAAAAGCGGGCCGAGGGCGCGGCCAGGATCACGTCAGCCAGAAGCGCAATGTTGAACCCCACGCCAAAGGCCGGCCCGGCAACCGCCGCGACGACCGGCTTTTCAAGATCATATAGCATCCGGGTTACGCGGTGCTGTTGTTTCATGCGGTCCCGCATGGCCACAGGCGAAGAACCGGCGAAAGTGCTGATGTCGCCTCCGGCGCAGAACGCGCCCCCGGCGCCCGTGATCAACAGCGCGCGCACGCGGTCATCGTCGCGCACCTGGGTGACGATGCGTTCCATCTCTTTGCGTGCGTCTTGATCAAGGGCATTCTTCTTCTCGGGAAAATCGAAAGTCATCCGACCAACGCTTTCCGAGCGGCTGTAGAGCAATGGCACCGCTTCCTCCTCCCAGGAATGGGCTAGCACGGAACACGATAGGAGTGGCATTGAGCGACGGGATATAGTCCGGTGCGGAAAATCAGACATGTGTAAAATTCATGTGTAAAATTCACCCGTTCTGTGTATTTTCTTGCGGTCTGCTGGCACGTTTGTTTCGGCTTCCCTTCCCATGCGCGCCCGTCACGGCTACAGGCCTCGGCACCCCTGTTGAAACAGCAAAGAAGAAATAGACAATGTACTCCGACACCCCTCTCGGCCGCTTGCGCCTGCCTGTGATCTGCTCGCCCATGTTCCTGGTGTCCGGGCCGGATCTTGTCATCGCCCAGTGCAAAGCCGGCGTCATCGGCAGCTTCCCGGCGCTGAACGCACGCGAGTCCGAAGGTGAACCGCCGCTGCTCGAAGCTTGGCTCAAGCGCATCACCGAAGAGCTTGACGCGCACAATCAGGCTAATCCCGATCGGCCCGCCGTGCCATTCGCGGTCAACCAGATCGTCCATCGATCGAATGATCGGATTGAGCGGGACGTCGAAATATGTGCGCGCTGGAAAGTGCCTGTCTGGATCACATCAATGGGCGCACGGGAAGACGTCAACCAGGCGGCACATGAGTGCGGCGGCACTGTACTGCACGATGTAATCAACAACAAATACGCCAGGAAAGCGATCGACAAGGGCGCCGACGGCCTGATCGCGGTCTGCGCCGGCGCTGGCGGCCACGCCGGGGCCTTGTCACCCTTTGCGCTGGTTCAGGAAATCCGGGAATGGTTCGATGGTCCGCTTGCCCTGTCCGGGTCCATCGCGACCGGGGGCTCAATTCTGGCGGCGCAGGCCATGGGTGCGGATTTTGGGTATATCGGATCCCCCTTCATTGCCATGACCGAGGCGGTCGCGTCGGAGGAGTACAAGCAAATGATCGTCGAAGGCGGGGCCGATGATATTGTCTATACCGACTATTTCAGCGGCGTGCATGCCAACTATCTGAAACCGTCGGTGCGGGCGGTCGGTCTCGATCCGGACAACCTGGCCGGGATCGGCAACAAACTCGATCTGGCCACCGGCGACATTCGCCCCAAGGCCTGGCGTGACATCTGGGGCAGCGGTCAGGGGATCGGAGCGGTGAAAGAGGTGATGACCACGGCGGACTACGTCGACCGTCTCGACCGGGAATACCAGGCCGCCAAAGATGCGCTCTGTTCCTGACGAAAGAGGGCGGCCGGTCACCCGGCCGCCCATCTGTTTCTGCGGTTGTCGCGAATGATCGAGACCCGATCTTAGCGGTCTTTTTGGTTGACGATCAGTTCTGCATTTTCGGGTATTTCCGAAACAATATTCACTTCGTCGACACGAATTCGTGTATGCAGTTTGAAGCTTTTGGCGGCGGCTGCTTCCGCGGCAGAAGCGTCGGCACCGTCTTCCAGCACAAGCGAGAGGCGGATCATGTCGCGATCGTTCTCGCGCGCTACCACGGCCTGCGCGGCCTTTGCGCCCGGCGTGCCGATGACAACTTCTTCAACCACGCGCGGATAAACGAAAATCTCGCGCACTTTGACCGCTGCCCCGACCCGTCCCTGCAATGCTGAAATCCGGCTGACGGTGCCATCCGCGTTGCTTTCCAGGGCAAAGGCGCTGTCGCCGGTGCCGAACCGGATCATCGGCCAGGTGGCATCGCGCGCGGTCACAACAACCTCGCCCGGTTCGCCATGGGCGACCTGTTCGCCGCTGACCGGATCGCAGATCTGCACCACGCGGTCGGGATGAACCAGGTAGCCTTCGCCGCCATCCTCATAGGCGACAAGGCCCAGATCGGCGGTGGCATAGGCGGTCCAGGTGGACACGCCGTATTCGGCCTCGATCCGGCGGCGCTTGGCCATCCAGTCGCCCATCTCACCGCCGAGGAAGGCTGTCTTCACCTTCCATGCGTCGCGGCCATAGGTTTCGATCACCTTGTCCGCCAGCGTCAGGAAAAACGCGGTCGAAGCGCAGATCGAGGTCACGCCGGTTTCGACGATGATCTGTGCCTGAAGTTCCGTATTGCCGACGCCGCCGGGGATCACCGTGGCGCCTGCGGCCTGTGCCGCTTCGTCGAACAAAAGCCCCGCGGGCACCAGATGATACATCCATGTGTTCAGGATGATATCTCCCGGCCCCACGCCTGCCGCCTTGAACAGCCGGTCAAGGCCGTGGCCGCCACCGCCCGAAAGGGCCGGTTCGAAAATCGGGCCGGGGGACACGTAGATCCGCCCGACATCCTTCAGATCCGAGGCCAGGAACCCGCCAAAGGGCGGACTTTTGCGCTGGATCTTCAGAAGCTCTTCTTTTTTCATCACTGGAAGACGCGAGAGGTCCGCCACCGATGTGACTGCTGCCGGATCGAATCCGGCAGCCGTAAATCGCGATTTCAGGCCAGGAGCCTTGTTGGCCGCAGCGGCATAGGCTAGAGCTATATCTTGGTAGATATCATCAGACATTTCCATGCCTCCTCGTCCAATCGGGCGTTAAAGCGGGCAGTCCTTACGGAAGTTCGGCGTGCGCTTCTCGCGGTGCGACAACACACCCTCCTTGACGTCCTCGCTCATGAAGCCAAGCATCTCCAGCGCGGTCGACGCATCAAAGATCGGCCCGGCCTGGCGCAGCCAGTTGTTCAGCGAATACTTGGTCCAGCGAATCGCACTTTGCGAGCCGTTGGCCAGTTCGACGGCTGTATCCAGCGCGATCTGCTGCAGCTCGTCATCCTCGACGCACATTGATACCAGACCGATACGCTCGGCCTCTTCGCCCGACACCGGCTTGCAGGTCATCAGATAGTATTTCGCCTTGGCCATCGAGGTCAGCAGCGGCCAGATAATCGCCGCGACGTCACCGGCGGCAACACCAAGGCGGGGATGACCATCGACAATCTTGGCCTTCTTTCCGGCGATCGAGATGTCGGCCAGGATGGCAACCACAAGGCCTGCGCCGGCCGCAGGGCCATTGATCGCGGAAATGATCGGCTTGTTGCAGTTGATGATGTTATAGACGAGATCCTTGGCTTCTTTCCACGTCTTCATGATCTCGTGCGAATTGCCAATCATGTTTTCGATCAGGCTGAAATCACCCCCGGCGGAAAATGCCTTGCCCGCACCGGTCACGATGACCGAATTGATGTCTGGGTCACGGTCGATATCGATCCACATGTCCGTCATCTGAGTGTGGGTTTCGGCATCGACCGAGTTGAATGTCTCGGGCCGGTCGAACGTGATGCGCAGGACGCGATCCGCCGGGTAGTCAAATTTCAGTTTATCGTATTTTGCATAACGATCCGACATGGTTCTATTTCCTCCGTGGGGTATTGAGTCAGCCAGGCAGTCCCAGGACGGCCTTGGACAGGATGTTTCTTTGGATTTCGTTCGATCCACCGTAGATCGTGGTAGGTCTGGCCTTGTAGAAACTCGCCAGAACATCGACACTTACGTTGCCGACCTGAAGCGGCCCGATGGAGCCGCCATCGGGACCGGCTGCTTCGATCATCAGCTCGGTGATGCGCTGGAAGCATTCAGTCACCCAAATCTTCAGCATGGACACATCCGCACCGAGCGTCTCGCCACGTTTGAGCTGATCTGCAAAACGGGCATAAAGCGCGGCATGATCTTCCACATCCAGTGCCGCCTGGGCAAAGCGGTCACGGAACACCGGATCGTCAAACGCGCCACGGCCACGGGCAAAGCTTTCAAGCTGTCCCAGAGCGTTCTGGGCCAGACTTGGCGAACCGATGAAAATGCGTTCGAAGCTCAAGAGAGCCTTGGCCATCGTCCAACCCTTGTTCAGCTCGCCCACGAGGTTCTCGCGGGGCGTCCGTGCATTGTCAAAGAAGACCTCGCAAAACTCGGTCTCGCCCGACAGGGTCGTGATGGTGCGCACCTCGACTCCGGGTTGATCCATCGGAGCGAGCAGGAAACTGATGCCCTGCTGTTTCTTCGGCGCATCGGGATCGGTGCGCACCAGCATGAAAATATGCGTGGCGTCATGCGCCATCGTGGTCCAGATCTTCTGTCCGTTGATGACAAAGTCGTCGCCGTCAATCTCTGCGCGTGTGCGCAGGTTCGCCAGATCGGACCCGGCGCCGGGTTCCGAATAGCCCTGACACCAGATATCTTCGCAACTCAGGATACGCGGCAGCCAGTAATCTTTTTGTTCCTGGGTGCCGAATTTGATGATCAGCGGCCCGACCATCTGCACGCCCATGTCGCGGCCGCGATTGACGCCCCAGCGCTGCTGCTCTTCGTAAAAGATCAGCAACTTGGCGGCGTTCAGCCCCATACCGCCGAATTCAGCGGGCCAGGCTGGCGCGACCCAGCCCTTGGCGTGAAGCTTGCGGTGCCAATGTTCGATCTCGGCGAACTTCGGTCGGTGCGGCAGGTGACGCAGCTCCTCGGGATATTCCGCCTCGAAGAACTGGCGCACTTCTTTGCGGAACTCTGCATCGGTCATAGCGTTCCAGTCGGTCATTGTGCTGCCCCCTCTGCTTCGCGTGCCTCGAACCATATCCGCCTGTGATAGGCATCGTCGCCCAACCAGGCCGACAGCACCAGCGCCCGGTTCAGGTAGAGCCCGATATCGAACTCATCCGTGTACCCGACGGCCCCGTGCAGCTGGATGGCGTCGCGGGTGATTTTCTTGGCGGCCGTGACGGCGCGCGCTTTGGCGCGGCTGGCAATCGGGGCCCGAACCTTCGGATCGGTTTCGCTGTCCATCTGCGCAAGCGCCTCCCGCACTCCGGCCTGCGCGACCTCGCACATCACGTTGAGGTCGACGGCACGGTGCTGGATGACCTGGAATGATCCGATCGGCTTGTCGAACTGCTCCCGCGTCTTGATGTAGTCGAGCGTGATCTCGAAGGCGCGCTCGCTCAGGCCGACAAGCTCGGCCGCGGCAAGCGCCGTTGCATCGGCGACAGCCTCGGCCAGTGCAGTGAGAACCGCACCGCTGCTGGCCAATTCCGCGGCCGGAGTTCCCGAAAACGAAAGCTCGCCCAGAGAGCTGCCATCCGCCTGCGTCCGCTTGTCGATGACAAGCCCCTGCGCGTCTGCCTCAGCCAGAACCAGAACCGGACCATCATCCTGTTCGGCCACGACAAGGAACCCGTGCGAACCGATCGCACCGACGACCCAGGCCTTGCTACCGGTCAGCTTTCCGTCCGCGTATCGGCAGGTCGCATCGGCAGGCGCCCCGTCGGGGCCGCGTTCCTGCCAGGCAACCGCCAATGAAATTTCGCCGCCGATGAGCTGTGCCATCTTCGGATGATCCGGACAAAGGCGGCGCAGAAGGCCGAGGCTCAGACCGATCGTCGACACGACCGGTTCCGGGGCAATCACACGGCCGACTTCCTCGGCGATGACACCCCCGGCGGCTAGGCCCATGCCAAGCCCGCCCTGATCTTCGGGCACCGCCACGCCGAAAACACCGGCCTCGGCCAGTTCCCGGACCATCTCCGGATCGAAACCGCCCCCGGCATCACGGAGTTGTCGGGCTCTGTCACTTCCGCCCGCCCGTTCAAACAACGTGCGCACGCTCTCGCGCAACAGGCGAAGGTCTTCTTGTTCGCTGGAAAGGATATCAGTTTGTGTCATTTTGTTTTCGCTGGATCATCACGGGGGTGTCGGTCGAAAAAACGACCTCGCCCTCGGGGTTTCTGGCGCTGAGCGTATAGTGCAAAACACCTCTGTCGGGCTTGCTTTTTGACGGTGTGACCGAGTTGACCGTCAGTTCGACATCAAGGGGTTCGTTCGGGTGCACAGGCCGCAGCCAGCGCAAATTGTCAAAGCCCATGCCGCCGATATTGGCAACATCGACCATCATTTCAGACATGACCGGCCTGAACACTTCCAGCATCGTCTGAAAGCCCGAGGCGATCAGGCTGCCATGTATGGCGGTTGCATAGTCTTCATCGGTGTGCAGCCGCTGCGGATCCCATTCCTTGGCAAAGGCCTTTATTGAATCCGCGCTCATCGGAGCGCTGCGAAAGCGATAGACTTGGCCCGGCGAGAAGTCTTCCAGATACCTCAAGAGGCACCCTCCTTTGCGAAACCGTCATCGTATCCGCTCGCATCCTTGGATATCCGGATGCGGTTGAATTCTTCCAGCTTCGGATAGGTTTGCTTGAACGCCACCAGGAACTCACCCATCGGCGCGTCGAAATAGAGACCACGGTCGTTCACATATTCCATGTGCCGGTGATTCTGTTCGTCGAACTCATGAAAGAGCGCGTCGTGATAGCCGTCGAAGACCAGGGGTTTGACCCCGAATCTTTCACACAGTTCCATGTTGAATGCAGGTGTCACCTTGTAGGCCTCATTCCCCAACCACAGCTGAACATAGCCGTGGTAGATAAAGAGATCGGTCCCCATCAACTCCTGCAACTTGGGTGTATTCAGGTGGTTGCGCACATCCGCGAACCCCAGAGCGGCGGGGATACCCACAGCACGCAAACAAGCCGCCAGAAGAATTGCCTTGGGAACGCAAAACGCCGCTTCCGCCCCAGCGATACGGCTGGCACGGTAAGAGTCCTCATCCAGCGCAAAACAATAGGGATCATAGCGAATATCGTCGCGCACCGCTTCGAACAGGCGGATCGCCTTATCTCGATTGGTTGCGCCCACAGGAAGATCACGCAAAGCCGATGTCACGAAACCCTGCACTTCCAAGCTATCGCTTTCCACAAAGCGCGATGGCATGACATAACGCTCAGCTTCAGTCGGCAGGTCATCGTCAGACTTGTCCATTGGACCCTCCTTTTTTCTAACAATTGTTAGATTACCGATTCAAAACCTGCCCGTCAACGGGATTTACTCTGTCTTTGGTTGGTCCAAGCCATAACGCGTATTGTCTTCGCCCAGAGTGGCTGCAACTCCGACCGAATTTCCGGAAGAACGGAACTCCGGGGCAATTGGCAGCGGCAAAGCGGGCGCGTCCCGGCCGGAGATTTTTACGGTCCGCCCGAACACGTCACGTGCTTTGAAATGCGGGCCACGCGCCGCCTCGGCGGGCGTCTTCACGACCGAACAGCAGCAATCTGCCGCAGCCAGCAAAGGCTCCCAATGGGTCGAGGGGTGTTCCCTCAGACGACGTGCAACCTCTGCGGCACAGGCATTTGGATCGGACCAGTCATCGCGAAGGGCCACCGGCAAACCAATGACATCGCAGAACGACTGCCAGAACTTTTCTTCCAACGCGCCGACGGCGATCTGACGCCCGTCCGCAGCCGTATAAAGCCGATAACGGGCCAGGCCACCCGTCAGACGGCTGCAACCGCTTTCGATGTTCTGCCCGGCAATCACACCTTCGGCATGGGCCCAATAGGCAAAGGCGAACGCCCCCTCGGCCATTGCGATATCCAGATGCGTCCCCTGCCCGCTTGCCTGCCGCGCAATCAGGGCCAGCAGGATATTCATCACCGCAGGATAGGTTCCGCCTCCGATATCGGCGACCAGCCCGAACGGGGCTGTTGGCTGGTCATCCGGTCCGCGACTGAGCGACAGGATACCCGCATCACCGACGTAGTTGAGATCGTGGCCGGCGGCGCTGGCCTTTGGTCCGGTCTGGCCATAGCCGGTGATCGAACAATAGATGAGACCGGGATTGATCTTTCGCAACGCTTCATAACCAAGCCCCAGCCGGTCCATCACGCCGGGACGAAACTGCTCTACCAGAACATCGGCCCTCTCGATCAAGGGGCGCAGTCGTTCCACTGCGCCCTTTGACTTGAGGTCGATGGCCACCGATCGCTTGCCGTGGTTCAATACGGCAAACCCGATGCTCTCTCCGTCGATCCTGGGCTCCGTGTGGCGCGCGTCCTCGCCGACTCCGGGCCGTTCGAACTTGATCACTTCGGCGCCGGTCTCAGACAGCATGAGCGTCGCCATAGGACCGGGAAGAAGGGTGCTGAAATCCAGCACCAGGATATTCTTGAGAGGTTGAGCCATCTTCATTGCCTCAGGCGAAGCGCGCCGCGCCGTTGTTCAGAACAACCACGTCGCGTGCCGGAATAGACGCTCGAAACCGGGCCTCGCCGTCCTCTTCCCAGATTTCGAACCGCACGGTTTCGCCGGGATAGACCGGCGCCGAGAACCGAACATCCAGACCGACAAGCCGGGCAGAATCATAGTCCAGCAACGTCTTGAGAATCGCCCGGGCCGCCAGCCCATAGGTCGCCAGACCATGCAGGATCGGGCGGTCGAACCCGACAGAACGGGCAACATCCGGGTCAGCATGAAGCGGATTGAAATCACCGCTGAGACGATAAATAAGGGCTTGGCGCGGCAGGGTATCGATATCACATATATGATCAGGCGCCCGATCAGGCAGCACTGCGGGTGCCGGACCCGCCTGGTTTTCACCGCCAAACCCCCCATCACCGCGACAGAAAGCCGACATCGCCACGCGCGCTAGTTTTTCGCCGCTGTCCGCGTCGATAATATCGCGGCTTTGGTAAATGACGGCTCCCTTGCCCTCGCCCTTGTCGGCGATGAAATCGATCTTGCTACGGCCGACAAGCCGGGCATGTGTCGGCAGCGGCTTGTAGATGTCGAGCCACTGTTCGCCGTGCAGCACTTTCTGCCAGTTTACGCCGGTCTTGGGATCGCGCAGCCAGAAGCCGGGATACCCCAAAATAACCGCCATCGAGGGAACTGCCTTGAGCCCGTCCTCATAGACATAGGCCAGCTCCTTTTTGTCGGTCGGATCCTCACCGAACCCAAGGCCGAGTGCATACAGGATGGTATCCCGCTCGGTTAGCGTCTGTTCGATTTCCTCAAAGTCCCAGTTCGACAGTGCATCGAAATCCAATGGCATTTGCTTTCCTCCCTTAGTTGCCGTCAGAGCGTGTTTTGAGATCCAAGTATGGCCGTGACCTGACTGGACAGCACACCGCCGTTGCCATGCGCAAGCGCCAGATCAATATCCTTCAACTGAATGCCTGGCGCGTCGCCACGGATCTGGCGGGCAGCCTCGATCACTGTGAAGATGCCGTACATCCCGGGGTGCACACAGGACAGGCCGCCGCCATTCGTGTTCACCGGCAAGACGCCGCCAGGCGCGATGCGTCCGCCCTCGACAAAGGCCCCTCCCTCGCCCTTGGCGCAGAACCCCAGATCTTCAAGAAACAGGATGGTATTGATGGTGAAGGCATCATAAAGCTCGACCGCCTGGATGTCCGCAGGGGTCACGCCGGCCGCCGCAAAAGCGCGCGCGCCCGAGGCGCGGGCGGCGGTCACGGTGAAATCCTTCATTTGCGAAATCTGCCGGTGCGAGCTTTCCGCAGCACTGCCCAGCACATAGACAGGCGCCTTCGGGAAATCCCGGGCGCGGTCCGCGTGGACCATTACGATCGCGCCGCCACCGTCGGTGACAAGACAACAGTCGCGCACGGTCAATGGATCGCCCACCATGCGCGCACCCAGCACGTCCTCGCGGGTCAGCGGGCCGCGCTCGAACGCTTCGGGGTTGCGCTGCGCCCAGGCCCGCGCGGCAACGGCCACGTCGGCCAGCTGTTCGCGGGTGGTGCCGTATTCATGCATGTGCCGCGCCGCGGCCATCGCGTAGGCCGAGATCGGATAGCGCGGATTATACGGCGCCTCGTAGGCCGGCGGACGTGAAGCGGTCACCAGTCTGCCCGATGCGGTGCGCTGGTTGGAGCCATAAACAATCAGCGCGACATCACACAGACCGGCATCAAGGGCCATGGTCGCGGACGTCAGGTAGTTTACGAAGGACGAACCGCCCGACATTGTGCCATCAATGAAACGGGGCTGGATGCCCAGATACTCCGCCGCCATAAGCGCCGGCATGCTGTCTTCCATCATGGTGCAAAACAGCCCGTCGACGTCGGACAGGTTCAGCCCGGCATCGCCAAGCGCCGCAAGCGCGGATTGCGCCATGACATCATAGGCCGTCAGGCCATGGGCTTCTCCGAAACCGGCATGACCGGTTCCCACGATGGCGGATTTTCCCCGAAGTTCAGTGGTCATGGCCTATCCCTCCGACGGTTTGAAAAGCACGGCCGGAACACCCTCAGCCTCGCCCACGAATGCGGTTACAGGCATGTCGATGACGACCTCACCTGGGGCAATGCCCTCGACCCGGCTCATCATCCGGACACCCTCGTCCAGCTCGACGACGCATACGTTGTAATCGCCGCCCCGTTCGGGCTTTCGGCGCACAACTGTTGTGGTGTGGACCCGTCCCTTGCCGCTAGCCTTCTTCCAAGAAATCGCGCTGCCATGACAATGGGGACACAGGACTCTCGGGAAAAAGTGATATGCCCCGCAGTCATCGCACTTGGGCAGCAGGATCTCTCCCTCTGCCAGCGCGCGTTGGAAAAACTGGTCTGGTCGTTTGGCGTCCTGCACCGGCGTTCTCCTTCAAGCGATCCAGTCTTTGTCTAATCGTATTGATTATGTTTCTAACAATTGTTAGATTTAGTCAACCTTTCAGGATCAATTGAGAGAAACTCATGTCAGGTTCAGACTTAGCCCCCCTTTCCGGCAAACTCGTCGTTGCGTTGGAACAGGCAGTCGCCGCGCCTTTTTGCTCCTCGCGGCTGGCCGATGCCGGCGCGCGTGTGATTAAGATCGAACGCAAGGGAGCCGGCGATTTCGCCCGCGCCTACGATACCGCCGCCAACGGCGAAAGCGCCTATTTCACATGGTTGAACCGGGGAAAGGAATCGGTGGCGCTGGACATTAAAGCCGACGAAGACCGTGAAATCCTGCTCAGGATGCTGGAAAACGCGGATGTGTTTATTCAGAACCTGCTGCCGGGCGCGCTGGCCAAGCTCGGGCTCGATTCCGCAAGTCTGCGAGAGAGGTTCCCGCGTCTCGTGACCTGCGACATCACCGGATATGGCGAAGACGGCCCGATGCGCAACGCCAAGGCCTATGACCTTCTGGTGCAATGCGAGAGCGGTCTGGCATCAGTGACCGGCACTGCGGACGGACCGGGACGGGTTGGAGTGTCGGTCTGCGATATCGCAACCGGTATGACAGCCCATGCCGGAATCTGCGAAGCACTGGTCGGGCGAGATCGCACCGGCAAGGGCAGCGGCGTTTCCGTGGCAATGTTTGATGTGATGGCCGACTGGATGTCGGTTCCGCTGCTATATCACGATTACCTTGGCAAGCCGACACCCCGTGTCGGACTGAACCACACGGTCATCTGCCCGTACGGGGCCTATGAATGCAAGGACGGTCAGCTTGTCGTCATTACCGTGCAGCACAGCGGCGAATGGCAAAGGTTCTGTGAACACATACTGGGCGACGCGGCTCTGGCAACCGACCCCCGTTTTCACGACAACACATCGCGCATCAACAACAAACCCGCGCTCGAAGTGCTCATCAAGGCCGTGTTCGCCTCGCATGACCGCGCCGAGATGCTGAAGCGGCTTGACGCTGCGGGCATTGCCTCGGGCGCGGTGAACGACGTGGCGACCCTGTCCGGTCACCCCCAGCTTGACCGATCCGTGATAGGCACACCCTCGGGCGAGATCAACGTCCCGACACCCCCGATCCGGCGCAGCGTCGGCGAAACGACACTGCGCCCCTGCCCGGCCTTCGATGCGCAAGGTAAAGCCATTCGCGCCGAATTCGGACCCCGTTCATGAAAACGGTGGACAACCAAAAGGGTGGACAATCAAATGACCGCTGAGAACAAATTTGCGATCCTTCAAGGCGTGAAGATCGTCGATCTGACTTCTGTGGTTTTCGGACCTTTGGCGACGCAGATGCTGGGCGATCTGGGGGCCGATGTGATCAAGGTGGAAGGCCCCGAGGGCGATCTTCTTCGCCAGGTCCAGCCATCGCGCAACAAGCTGATGGGGGCCGCTTTTCTGGGGACCAACCGTAACAAGCGCAGTGTCGTACTCGACCTCAAAACACAAACTGGTCGCGATCAGTTGCGCAAACTGCTCATCGATGCCGATGTGATGATTTCGAGCATCCGGCCTGCGGCGCTGGCCAGATTGTCTTTGGATCCCGAAACTCTACGCCAGGAAAACCCGAACCTGATCACGGTATCCGCCACCGGTTTCGGGCAGGACGGGCCCTATGCCGCCAAGCCTGCATTCGACGATTCCGTCCAGTCGGTGTCGGGATTGGCCAGCCTGGCGACCCTTCGCGACCCCGAGGCACCGCCCGCCTATGCCCCGACAATTCTCGCCGACAAGCTTGGCGGGGTCACCGCTGCCTATGCCGTGATGGGTGCCCTATTCCACCGCGAGCGTACGGGAGAGGCTCAGCATGTTGAGGTTCCGATGTTTGAGACGCTCGCCGCCTTCCTGTTGGCCGAACATATGGATGGTGCCACCTTTGAAGAGCTTCCGCAGGATTTCGGCTATGCCCGCATGCTGGTTCCGCACCGGCGTCCAGTTCAGACCGCTGATGGCTACATCACAATTCTGCCTTACACCAACGTACAATGGGCGCGATTCTTCAAGACGGTTGGGCGCAATGACATGATCGACCATGTCTGGGTCACGGACATGGACGCCCGTAGCCGCAACATCGGCGCAGTATACGATATGGTGGCGCACATTGCGCTGACCCGGACCACAGATGAGTGGCTTGACCTCATGGAGCAGGCCGACATACCCGCCATGCCAGTGCGCAACCTTTCAGATTTGCCGAACGATCCCCATCTTGCCGCAACCGGGTTCTTTCAACGGATTGATCACCCGACCGAAGGTGCGATCTGGACGACACGCCCGCCGGTTCGCTTTTCGGCGACCCCTTCGCGACATGATCATCGCCCGGCCCCGCGACTTGGGGAACACAGCGACGAAATTCTGGGGCCGGGCAGGGAATAGCCCCACCCGGCACCGGACGGATCAAACTGAACCGCGCCGGGTTTTCCGGAGGCTCCAACTCTTGAGTAGGATGGAGCATCATGAGCAAGACGACGAACAAGTATTCCCCCGAAGTGCGCGAGCGTGCTGTTCGCCTGGTTTTGGACAATCCCGGGCAGCATGAGAGCCGCTGGGCCGCAATTGTGTCGGTATCGGCGAAGATCGGCTGCGCGGCGAACACGCTAAACGAGTGGGTCAAGAAGGCCGAAGTTGATTGCGGCGACCGGGCCGGAGTCACCTCAGAGATGGCCGAGAAGATGAAGGCGCTGGAGCGCGAGAACCGCGAGCTGAAGCAGGCGAATGAGATCTTGCGCAAGGCATCGGCGTATTTTGTCCCCGCTCTCATCGCCGCAAGCGGCGACTGCCGCGCAGCGGGACGGAGCTCGACCGCCGGTCCAAGACATGATCGCCTTCATCGAAGAACACCGTGACGATATCGGGGTCGAGCCGATCTGCAGGCACCTGCCGATTGCCCCTTCAACGTTCTACGATCACATGGCCAAGCGGGCGAACCCTGACTTGTTGCCGGATCGGGCCAAGCGCGATGCCGTTCTGCGCCCCGAGATCGAGCGGGTGTTCGATGAGAACTACAAGGTCTACGGGGTGCGCAAGGTCTGGCATCAGATGCGCCGCGAAGGCTTTGATGTGGCCCGATGCACGGTGGCACGGCTGATGAAGGACTTGGGGCTGGAAGGGGTTATTCGCGGCAAGAAGGCCAGGACGACAATAGCTGACAAGTCGCAGCCATGCCCGCTGGACAAGGTGAACCGCCAGTTCCGCGTGCCTGCGCCGGACATGCTCTGGGTCAGCGATTTCACTTACGTGGCGACATGGCAGGGCTTTGTTTATGTGGCGTTCGTCATCGATGCCTTTGCCCGCCGCATCGTGGGTTGGCGGGTGAGCCGGACAGCAAACGCCGGCTTCGTGCTCGATGCTCTGGAACAGGCCGTTCACCAGCGGCAGCCTGGCTCAGGGCTGGTGCATCACTCGGACCGCGGATCGCAATATCTGTCGATCAAATACACCGAGCGCCTGGCCGTGGCCGGGATCGAACCTTCGGTCGGCAGTGTCGGCGACAGTTACGACAATGCCCTGGCCGAAACGATCAATGGCCTGTTCAAAGCAGAGGTCATCCACCGCCGTGGCCCATGGCGCGGCTTCGATGCCGTGGAACACGCCACCCTCGAATGGGTCGATTGGTTCAACCACCGCCGCCTGCTGGAACCCATCGGAAACATCCCGCCAGCAGAGGCCGAAGCAAACTACCACGCGGCTCTGGAAACTCAGACAATGGCCCCGTAACTTACATCAACCTGCCTCCGGCAAACCCGGTGCGGTTCAAACGTCCGCACCATCAAGGACGCCACGGTCAAACGGTATCATGACGAGAGCCACGATCAGCTTCGTAGCCACCTCAGTGACGCCCTGGACGCTTACAACTTCGCGCGCCGCCTCAAGACGCTGAAATGCCTAACGCCGCCCTACGAATACATCAGCAAAATCTGGACTGCAGAACCAAATCATTTATCCTAAATCCGATCCACCAGATGCCGCGATGAACCCCTTGGGTCAGGCCGTTCGACATCGGCAGCGCGAAACGCCGACCTGCACTACTGTCTTGACTGGCTCAACACCGCAAGGCCACACTCGGCCCTTTAAGGCCTCTCCCCCGCGCTCGGCGTTGAGCAACCCGATGGGATCCAACACCTAGGTGCCGAGCGGCATTGCGCAAGTGCATACAGTCCCTTTTGTCGAGGGAATCACCCCCAGTTCAATTGATTCGAATTCCTCGCTGGCGAGCAGGATGTCTTCTTTGTGTGTCAGCGCCTCGACATGCCCGCAAAGAATACGCGAATAAGACCATTTCGATTCGGCGACCACCGTTCCGTCCCTGCGGCACAACTGAATGATCAATGGTGCGTCCTGACCATTGGCCGAGCAGGATTGAAAGCCATCGCCGATACCAAATGCCTCGACGCGGCAATGCCCCTCGGAAAGGCATTGAATGCTGAGTTCAATCTCAACCATCCCGACAGCGGCGTCGAAATTTTGATCATAGAAATAGACGCTCCCGATCCGGCCATAGCGGACTTTGCCGAGGGATGCATCATGGGGAACCTGCGGATCTGCGCGATCCGGCATCCGCGGTGGAAGCATGCCAAGACTGCAGCTTTGATACCCGCTAACAACCTGTATTTTATCACTATCTTCTGCTTTTTGCGACATAACTGTGCGCCTCCCTGATTTTCGTGCATTGACAAACAGTCTAACCTGTTTGTAAATTCTTGGCAAGAAAGTTGACCGGCCGGGAGGTGGCCGGAGAAGGGGGGAGAGAATGCAGACCGACAATTACAGAAATGCTCCGGGCGTGGCCTGCAGGTTCGTTGGCCGCCCATGACCGAACGAGTCGTTGTCGTTGGCGCCGGTCAGGCCGGGGCCCGAGTCGCGCTGGAACTCCGTTCGGCGGGATTCTCCGGTTCGGTCGTTCTGGTCGGGGCGGAGCCGCATCTGCCCTATGAGCGACCCCAGCTATCCAAGGAAATGCTGACAGATCCGGCTTGGTCGACTCGTTTCATGAAGGCGCAGGGCGACTGGAGCGCCGCCGAAATAGATTTGCGGCTGGGCAGCCCCGTCGTCGACGCCGATCCCAACGCTCGGGTCGTGGCGCTCGCCGGGGGCGAGGAGCTTTCCTATGATCATCTGGTTTTGGCGACGGGTACCAGCGCCCGGCAATGTGATCAGCTTGCCGGGTTGACCGTGCCGATCCATGTCCTGCGCACGATCGAGGACGCTGCTGCCATCCGCGAACGGATGGCTATGGGTGGAAAGATCTTGATCGTGGGCGGCGGGATCATCGGACTGGAAGTTGCCGCAGCGGCAGCGGGGACCTGCGACGTGACTGTGGTCGAGGCCGGCTCACGTCTATTTGAACGGGGGCTGCCCGCGGAGGCGTCCGAACATCTGGAACGGCTACACGCCGGGAACGGCGTTCGTTTCCGGTATGATGTAAGGCCGGTCTCGGCGTCGGGGTGCGACACCACGCTGAGCGATGGATCGGTGGAAAGCGCCGATCTTGTAGTAGTCGGCATCGGGGTGGAGCCGCCGCGCGGGATTGCCGCCATGATCGGTTTGCCAGAGGGCGCGCAGGGGCTTCGGGTCGACGACAGGGCCGTCACCGAAAGCAGCGGTGTGCTGGCGGTCGGGGATGCGACCGAACAGTTCAGCCGGTGTCACAATCGCTGGATGCGGATCGAGACCTGGGCGAATGCCAACCAGCAGGCCGCCATCGCCGCGGCGTCCATAACAGGCACGGCGCAGCCGGCAAAGGCTGCGCCGTGGTTTTGGTCCGATCAGTATAGCATGAACATTCAGGTGGCGGGCGACAGCATCGGTGAAGAGACCGTCTTGCGCGGTGATCCTGCCAGCGGTCGCTTCGCCGTCATCGCCTTGCGGGGCGGTGAAATCGTCGGGGGCACCACAATCAATGTTCCCAAGGACATGGCCGCAATACGTAAACTGGTCGGAAACGGCATCCGGCTGGAGCGGGCCGCCATCGAGGACCCCGCTTACAAACTCAGACAGGCAATTCCCGCCTGAAACCCATCAACCGGAGGAGGATAAGACGCAATGAAGCCCAACGGAAACGATCCCTTGGTGATGATCGACAACGATCGGCATCTCTTCAAGGTTTCCAGAAACAACTTTACTGACCCGGATGTGTTCGTAAAAGAGCGCGAGCGTATCTTTTCCACTTGCTGGCTTTATCTCGGCCACGAATCGGAACTAAAGAAACCGGGTGACTTTGTGACCCGAGTGGTCGGCGGCCGCAGCATTCTGTTCAACAAGGACCGCCAGGGCAACATCCGGGCGCTGTTCAATTCCTGTCCCCACCGGGGTTCCCAAGTCTGCCGTGAACGCAAAGGCAACGCCAAGTCCTTTCAGTGTTTCTATCACGGTTGGGTCTTCGGCCAGGACGGCGCGCTGAGAAATCAGCCGGGCGAAGAAAGCTATGGGCACGACTTCAAGAACGACCCTGATTCCAACATGCGTCAGGTGCCCCGGCTGGAAAGTTATCGCGGGCTGTATTTCTTGTGCTACGACCCTGAAGCAATCCCGCTTGTTGATTACCTTGGCAACGCCAAGGAATATCTGGATGTGATCTTCGATCAGTCGGTTGACGGCATGGAGGTCATTGGCGGCACCCAGGAATACGCGATGAACGCGAACTGGAAGCTGCTGGTAGAAAACAGCATCGACGGCTATCACGCGACGAGCACCCATGCGACCTACCTGGACTACCTTAAGTCCATGGAAGGCGGCCTGACCAATGTCGCGTTGAGCGGTGTTGGAAAGGATCTAGGCAATGGCCACGGCGTGATCGAATATAGCGCCCCCTGGGGACGGCCTGCCGGTCAATGGGTGTCACTCTGGGGCGATGAAGGGAAGAAAGAGATCGACGCTCTTAACGCCCGGAACGAAAAACTATACGGCAAGGAGAAAGCAGACCGGATCGCTTACAAGAACCGCAACCTGCTGATTTTCCCTAACCTGATCATCAACGACATCATGTCGCTGACGATCCGCACCTTCTTCCCGCAATCGCCAAACCTGCTTCACGTCAATGCCTGGGCGGCCGGACCGCAGGAAGAGAGCGCGGCGGCTCGCAAGTTCCGCCTGTCGAACTTTCTGGAGTTCCTCGGGCCCGGCGGCTTTGCCACTCCGGATGACGTAGAGGCGCTGGAACATTGCCAGCTGGGCTATCGTAATAGTCAGGAAGTGCGGTGGAACGACATATCAAAGGGCATGGGCTTGGAACAGCCGGCGATGGACGACGAAGAGCAGATGCGTGCGTTCTGGCGCGAATGGAGCCGCCGCCTTACCGGCCCTGAACAAATCCAGGGAGAGCGGACATGAACGTTGCAACAGAAAAGGGATCTGACGCCGGGACGCTCACGCGGTCGGAAGTAGAGGATTTTCTTTACGCCGAAGCCGAGCTTCTTGACGAATGGCGGCTGCCGGAATGGCTGGATCTATTCACCGACGATGCGACCTATCAGATTCCGCCGACGGACATTCCCGCCGATGCGTCACCCGACAACAACCTGTTTTACATCGCGGATGACAGGTACCGGCTGGGCGAACGGGTCAAGCGATTGATGAAGCGGACCGCCCATGCGGAGTATCCGCATTCAAAAACCCGCCATCAGGTGTCGAATGTTCGTATCCTTTCGCAAGATGACGGTCAGGTTGAAGTCGCGTGTAATTTTTTGACCTATCGAACCAAGGATGACTTCAGCAACATCTTCTTTGGCAAGCTCCTGTACGGTCTGGAGGTTTCGGACGGCAAAATCCGGATCAGGTCCAAGCGTGTTGTTCTTGATACCAACGGCCTCCGTAATCAGGGCCGGATCAGCATAATTTTGTAACACGAACGGATCGCGCCCCGGTCTTGCAGGGGCGCGATCGACGAAGAATGAGGGGACCGACTATGAGTGGAAAACTGTCAGGCAAGGTTGCCCTGATAACGGGAGCGGGGCGCGGAATTGGTCTGGTCATCGCTGAACGTCTGATGGCAGACGGGGCGCGGCTGGTGATCGCCAATTTCGACGAGACCGAAGCGACCGCGGCGGCCGAGGAAATGGCAGCGCGACATTTTCAAGGAAAGCCCCCGGTGGTCGTTCCCGGAAACCTCGCGGACGAATCCGTTGCGAAGACGGCTGTCGATGCGGCCATTGACGCATACGGACGGCTCGACATTCTGGTCAATAATGCAGGTGGCGGGATCATCAGAGCATTTGCCGAACATACGCCCGACACCCTTCGTGAAACCATTGACCGAAATCTTTGGACGGCGATCTGGTGCTGCTGGCACGCGTTGCCTGTCATGCGCGAACAGCGTGGCGGGCGGATCGTGAACGTTGGTGCGGATTCCGTGCGAAACGGTCTGTGGGATCATGCCGCCTATAATGCGGCCAAGGGCGGCATGCACGGCATGACCACCGGATTGGCCCGGGAGTACGCCCTTGACGGGATTACCGTGAATACGGTGGCCCCTTGCGCGACCAACACACCGCAAATGGCCGAGATTACCGAACGCGATCCTAAATTGGCAGAGAAATTTCTCAGTGTGATCCCGATGGGGCGACCGGCGGAAATGAGCGAAGTTGCTTCGATGGTAAGTTACCTGGCCTCGGACGAAGCGAGTTTCGTGACCGGACAGGTGATTTCGGTAAATGGCGGGAGCACGATGCTATGAGTGAAGATACAAAAAGGATCTTGGCTCTTTTCCCCGCCGAAGATTTGCCGGAAGGCGAAATACGTGCCGAGACCCTGCCGAATGGAGACGTCATCGCCGTCTACAATGTCGATGGCAACTTCTTTGCCACTCAGGACCAATGCTCGCATGGCGAGGCTTCGCTGTCCGAAGAAGGCGAATTGTGCGGAAAGTTTGTCGAATGCTCGTGGCACTTCGGAACCTTCGACGTGACCACGGGCGAACCCGGACTGATGCCCTGCGAAATTCCGTTGAAAACCTACGCTGTTTTCGTCGCGGATGGAAAGGTATCCATTGAATACTAAAATTTCCTCCAACAAACAGAGCGACAAGGCGGACGCCGATGTGGTCAATGCCTCACGGTCGCAAGACGAACGCAGCCTAGAAATGCGATCACGCCTCATATCGGCCTCAATCGAAGTGTTGCGCGAACGTGGGTTTTCCGGGTTCAGCACCGAAGCGGTGGTGCAAAACGCCGGGGTATCGAGGGGCGCACTGCTGCATCATTACCGTCACAAACGGGATTTGATCCTGGCAGTTCACGAGCACCTCTACCAAATTGCCGTCGACAAAAGCGTCGAGGGCGCTGAAGCAGCGACCGACCAGAGCAAAATTTTCGACGAGATGCTTAGGGATGCAGAAAGCTTCTTTCTGGGGGAGCATTTCTTCAGCGTTCTGGACATTGTTCTGTCCGCGAACACGGATCCCGATCTGAAGACCGAGATCCTGGAGGCGTCGCAGAAAGCGCGTCTGCCGATCGAGGCCGCATGGGTCAAAGTCATGTCCAAATACATGCCGCCGCCTTTAGCCGAGAACCTGGTCTACATGACCTTCAATATGGTCCGGGGTTACGCAATGCGGACGCTCTGGGACAGCAATGCCGAAAAATATGCCGAAGTCACCGCCATCTGGAAAACCATGATGGTCGATGCGTTGAAACGCGAAAACATCGATTGGCCCGTCGAACAGTCATGACGGCAAGGGCTATGAATTTTGTGCTGTCACTTATGGGAGGAAAAACCGTGAAAATTAAACAGTTTGCCAAGAGCTTGGCCCTGTCGGCCACAGTTGCCGCAGGACCGGCACTGGCTGCCGATGACGAGGTCGTGATCGGGGTAAGTGCTGCACTGAGCGGTTGGGCCGCTGGCACATATGCCGCGCCGGCCGAGGGTTTGAAGCTGTACCTCGACCGCCTGAACGAAGCGGGAGGCGTCAACGGAAAGACCGTGTCGCTGGTGATCTATGACGACCAGGGGGATGCATCGCGGGCGGCGAGCAACGCCAAAAGGTTTCTGACCCAGGACGATGTGCAGATGATCATCTCGGTCAGCACATCGGCAACCTTCGCCCCGATCATCAGCCAGGCGACGCGCAGGAAAGTGCCCGTTTTGTTTGCCGGTTCGGTCTGTCCTGCAGAGACGATGCCGCCGGCCAAACCACTCTTGTATTGTTCGACGGGCTTTTCCGCAGTTCATGACAGCATCGCAATGGTCGATTACCTGCGTGACCGGGAAAGCAGCGATGCCACCGTCGGATTTTCCGCCATGGGCATTCCAATCTCGCGGGCGGGGATGGAAGAAGCCGAACGGATGGTATTGAAAGCTGACATGAAATCGGCCGGCGTCGAGATCGCGCCGCCAGGTACGGCTGACTACACATCCTTCGCAACCAAACTGATTCAGAATGGAGCCGATTCAGTTCTGTCCTGGGCACCGTGGGCCGTGCAGATCCGTTTCGTCGATGCGCTGCGCAAGCAGGGTTGGAAAGGCAACGCTTACGTCGGCCATCTGGCTGAGGCCGAACTTGAGATGATGAAAATGAAGGACCCGAACCTTTTCACCTTGGGAACCAACGTGATGCTGTTCGAAGACAGCGAAGCCACGCAAGCCCTTGTCAATGCGGTGAAGGAATCCGGTTCCAACCTGCATCCAGAGGCCATTCTCGACGGATGGGTCGGCGGCATCGTCGTCGAGGGAGTTCTTGAACAGCTTGGCGAAGACACAAGCGCCGAGGCGATTAATGCCGTCATGAGAAACATCGAAATCGACACCAAGGGATTGCGCGGAGGTCCGATCACATGGACCGATGACAATCATTTCCGCGAAACCATCTATTACCGCGCTTATCGCTGGAGCGACGAAAAGGGCGCGATGGAGATCGCACGGGACTGGAAGGCCTACGAGGTCGAATGAGGCCTGAGCGCGACAGGAGCTTATCATGCAAATTCTAGCAAACATCGTTGTTTTGACGTCATTGTACGCTCTTGTCGCGAGCGGCTATGTCCTGGTGTACAAAGTCAGCCGTGTCCTGAATCTGGCACATGGCGAACTCATGATCCTGGGGGCTTACCTGTTGGTTGCCACATCGGCAGGTATCGCCTCGGATCCTCTCGTCGCGATTGCCCTCACCGCGATGTTTTCGATCGTTGTCGGGTTGTCCGTCTATCTGCTGCTAATGCGCAAGATGACGGGACAACCGGTTTTGGCCGCCGTTCTGACAACCGTAGCGTTGGGCATTCTTTTGCGCGGCGCAATGGTCCTGATCTGGGGGCCACAACAACTGAACGTTGCGGCAATGATCAGCTTCGACAATGCCTCGATCGCACTTACCGACTCGGTCCGGGTTTCCACCGCCGCGCTGTGGCTCGTTGTCTGCACGTTCCTGGTCTACCTAGGGCTTCTGGCATTTCTTCACATGTCACGCTGGGGCATGCGGATGCGTGCCTCTGGACAGAATGCGCTGCTGGCGGCGCAACGCGGGATCAACCTTCATACCGTCTATGCCCTGGCTTGGACCCTGTCGACCTTTTCGGGGTCACTGACGGGAGTACTTGTCACCCTCGATTCCCGTATCGACGTGAACATGGCGGTGATCGGGCTCAAGGCCTTTCCGGCGGCACTTGTTGGCGGGTTGGACAGCCTGCCCGGTGCGTTGATCGGCGCGGGTGTCATCGCGGCCCTGGAGGTGCTTCTGATCCATTACGTTAATCCGCTTCTCTCCGATGTCGTGCCGTTCCTTGTACTGATCGCAATTCTGATCGTCCGGCCCTGGGGCTTGTACGGCACCAAGGAGGAACTCAATCGTGTCTAATATAGAAACCGGCATCGGAAAAATGGCCCCTGCCACAGAACTTAGAAAGCGACTAAGCCAGAATCAGGTGGCTTGGATCGGTTTGATCGTTCTGCTTGTCCTTTTGCCAACCTCGGCCACGCCATTTCATCTCGACATCGCGTCGCAGATCTTTATCGCGGGCATCGGAGCACTGGCGCTCATGGTTCTGACCGGTATTGCGGGACAGATCTCTCTGGGTCATAGCGGCCTGATGGCGGCTGGCGCATTTACCACCGGGATCCTTTACAAGGAAACGGGTGCGGGTATCTGGATCACCCTCCCGGCTTCGGTCGTGGCCGGCGCGGTGATTGGCCTGATCTTCGGCCTGCCGTCCTTGCGGCTCCGCGGCATCTATCTGGCGATGAGCACATTGGCGCTGCATTTTCTCGTTATCTACCTTGGAGGCGAATACGAATTCGCCAGCGGCGCTTCGACGGGTATTTTCCTCGATCCGCCAGTGGTTTTCGGGTTCGAGATTTATGACGGATACGCCTGGTACTATGTGCTTCTGGCGCTGGTCGCGGGCACCTACTGGGGGTGTCGCAATCTGCTGAACTCCAAGACAGGCCGCGCCTGGGAGGCCCTGCATGCGAATGAAACAGCGGCCGAGGCTCTTGGCGTGCAGGTTGCCAATTACAAGCTGCTGGCCTTCGTCATCACGTCTGGAATCGCCTCGTTCTCGGGCGCGTTGTTCGCCTACTACCAGAACTTCGTTTCAGTTGAAGCCTTCACGCTGTTCCTGAGCATCCAGTACATCGCGATGATCATCATTGGCGGAATGGGCAGCTTGCCGGGGGCCCTGCTGGGAGCTGTGTTCGTCACGCTGGTTCCCTATTTCGTTGAATGGCTGATGGAAGCGGTGCCCTATATCGGGCTGGACATCACGACGGTTTCTTCGGCTTCCTATGCGGCCTTTGGTCTGCTGATGATCCTGTTTCTGGTCTTTGAACCCAGCGGCCTGATCGGCATCTGGAAACGCATTGTCGGTCAATTCGCATCGCCGTCGAAACGGGAGGACACGCCATGACAGACATTCTGGAAGTCACGGACCTTGAAGTCACCTATCAACGTTCGATCCGGGCGTTGCACGGTGTCAATCTGCGGGTTGCGAAAGGGCAAATTACCGCGCTCTTGGGGGCCAACGGTGCTGGAAAATCGACCACGCTCAGGGCGATCTCGGGGTTCATCGGGCTGGACAATGCACGGGTGACAGCCGGCTACGTACGGTATTTCGGTGAAGACATCACCGGGCTTCAGCTTCCGAAAACGATCCACAAGGGTATCGTTCTGGTGCCCGAGCGGGACAAGGTTTTTACCAACCTGACTGTTGCCGAGAACCTGGAAGTTGTCTCGACCACGCGTGCCGAAGGCAGCAACTGGCGGCAGATCGAAGACGAAATCTTTGTCTATTTTCCCAGATTGGCAAAACTCAGGAACAAACCGGCTGGCTTGCTGTCAGGGGGTGAGCGTCAGATGCTGGCGATTGGCAGCGCGCTTGTCTGCAAGCCGAGCCTGTTGCTGATCGACGAGCTGTCGCTGGGGCTGGCTCCGGTGATCGTCGACGAGATCATCGAGCGGCTGCGCGACATTCACGCCCGGACCGAACTATCCATACTCTTGGTCGAGCAAAGCGCCGCGGTGGCTTTTGCGTTGGCTAGCTACGGCTTCGTTCTGGAGAACGGCAAAGTCGAGCTTGAAGGTGCAACCCAAGACCTGCGGACCAATCAGAAAATCCTGGAACTGTACCTTGGGACCGGAAGCGCGGGCCGCGCCGACTATCTGGCTAATGCGCGGCGCCGACGCGAGGAGCGAGCAAATGTATGACCTTGAACTCAAGGATGTAGAACTTCATTTTGGCGGTCTGGTCGTCCTTAACCGAGTTTCGCTGGGTGTTCGGTCGGGTGAATTGCTGGCGCTGATCGGACCAAACGGGGCAGGCAAGACCAGTATCTTTAACTGCATCAGCGGGATCTATCGCCCCTCGGGTCAGATCGACTTTCTCGGCACGTCCCTAATCGGCAAGAAACCCAGTGCCATTGCGGAAATGGGAATCGGGCGCACCTTTCAACATGCCGAACTGATCCCCCGGATGAATGTACGTGAGAACTTGCTTGTGGCCCGGCACAACCATCTCAAGGCGACACTTGCGGAACAATGGTTACGACTGCCGTCGGCACGGCGCGAAGAGGCCGAGCATCTCGCTGTGGTCAACGTCGTGCTTGAGATGTTGTCGCTGACCCATCTGGCGCATTTGCCTGTCGGCGGTCTGCCTTTTGGAATTCAGAAGATCATCGGCTTTGGGCGGGCGCTGGTGGCCGAACCGAAAGTTCTTTTGATGGACGAACCTTCCGCGGGACTGACCCAGGAAGAACGCGAAGAACTTGCCTACCATATCGACGCCGCAAAGAAGCAGCTGGGAATTCCAATGCTCTGGATTGAACACGACATGGAAATGGTCGCGGCGATTGCGGACCGTATCCATGTGTTGGATTACGGTCGGTCGATCGGAGACGGACCTCCTGATGAGGTGCTGGATAACCCTGAAGTGGTTCGGGCCTACCTTGGCACGACTCAACTGACGCTAGCAGGCGCGGATGTGGCCGCACCGCAGGAAGAAAGGGTGACCCCGGTATGATTGAAGAGCTTCGTTTTGTTCGGTACCCGGCAAAAAAATTGGATGCTTTCCATCGGTTCCTTGGAGGCGCGGTCGGGCTTCAGTCTGCGGACGGCAGTGACGACATCGCCCGATTCCGATCCGACGAGCGATCATATTCAGTAGAATGCGACGCCACCGGCGCGACCAGCAAGCCGGTTGTCGGGCTCAGTGTCCGTTACCAGACCGATCTTGACGACATCACAGGGAAGCTCACCGCCTGCGGACTTGAGCCCGCGCGGCTGTCCGCAGAGGTTTGTGCCGGAAAGCTCTACCGCGATGCGGTGGCCTTTGAAGATTTCGCCGGCAACCGGTTCGAGATCGTTGTGCGCCACGAAAACAAGAGCCAGCGGTTTTTCCCCGCCCGCGATGCCGGCATCAAAGCGATTTCGTCGGTTGATCTGCGCAGCCCTGACCCCGAGCGCGACATGGCGATCTGGACCGAGGTTTTCGGCGCCAGGGTGCGGGACTTTGCCGGAGAAAGCGGTCAGCTGGGTTTTGATGAACGACACCACCGCATCGCTTACTACCCAAGCCAGCGGAGTGGGCTGCTATCCGTCAATTTCGAGGTAGGCGACCTGAACGATATCATGCGCAGCAAGTATTTGCTTGCCAGTCAACAGGTGCGAATCCTCGATGGTCCCGGGCGCGATCCCGCAAGTGGCGAAGTTTTTCTGTACTTCCAGGGGCCCGAGGACCTGATCGTGTCTTACGGGACCGGAATGAAAACTGTTGAGCCTGACTGGACCGCGCGACAATTCAGAAACGCGCGCGACTCGTTTTGCATGTGGAACTCCGATGGTCTGATTCCCGAACGCTGGGGAGCCGATTGGGAAACCCAAGATAACAGAAAGGTGGGCACAAGATGATTGAACTGCTTGATGTATGCTATGTTCGGATGGGTACAAAAGATATTCAGACCAGCACCGACTTCGCGACGAGAATTCTGGGCCTGGAGGTTTCCGAAAGCAGCCGCAATTCGCGACACCTCAGATCAGATGAACGGGGACATACCCTATACTACCACGAAGGGGACCCCAACGACCACGTCGTCGGTTTCGAAGTCCGCGATAGTCAGACACTTGAAATCGCGGCTGCGACTCTCGAAGATCTTGGACACGATCTGCATAGGGGCACCCGCGACGAATGCGATTCCCGTCATGTAAGAGACTTCGTTGCTTTCCGAGAGCCCAGTGGCCTGAAAATCGAGCTGGTAGTTCAGCCAGAGATTATGGGCAAGCGTCATTTTCCGAGCCGGGACGCCGGAATCTCCGGCTTCAGCCATGTCGGCATTTTCAGCCAAGACTGCAAGCGGGATGAAGCATTCTGGACCCAGGTTTGCAACGCCCGCGTCAGTGACCGTATCGGAGACGTTCCGCTTTTGCGCGTGAATGAGATTCATCATACGCTCGCTCTTGTGCCTGCAGGGCGCGGCGGACTCCAGCATATCAACCATCAGGTTGAATCGACCGATGACATCATGCGTTCGTACAATCTGCTGAAACAACATAACGTCCCGATTACCTTCGGTCCGGGACGTCACCCGACGTCCGGTGCCCGGTTTGTTTATTTCCAGGGCCCTGACGGGATGACATTCGAATACTCAGTTGGTGTCAACAAGGTAGACGAAGAAACGTATAGAGAACGCCAGTTCGGTTTCGAACCTTTCAGCCTTTGCATGTGGGGCGCGAAATCGAATCTGAACGGCCTCGAGAACTGATATGCCTTCCGAAGGCGCATGTAAGCGCGTTTGCGCAGCTTTCCGGTTGATGGACGGAAAGCTGTTTGGCTGGATGATAACACGGAAGATACTGTGGTGAAGAATTTGCGCTCATCTGGGGCAATAGATGTCCATAGCCACGTCGTGCCCGATCAGTTTCCGGACGGAACAGAACGCGATGCGCTCTGGCCCTCCGTTGTACATGAACAGGACGGCACGGCCCGGATCGTGATCGGAGGGAAGTCTTTTCGCCAGATCGATTCACGATCCTGGAACGCCGATGCCAGGTTGGCCGACATGGAGGCCAAGGGGATCGGCCATCAGGTGTTGTCGCCGATGCCGGAGCTTTTGTCTTATTGGTTCGGCGCCGACGATGCAGAGGCGATCTGCGACTGCGTCAATACCTTTCTCGGAGATCTGGTCGCCACCTATCCGAAGCGGTTTTCAGCTTTCGGGATGGTGCCGCTGCAAACACCGGAAAAGGCCGCTCACAGCCTGAGCGGGTTGCGGGACATGGGGCTGACAGGGATCGAGATCGGCACGCATGTTCAGAGTACGCCCCTGGGCGATCCGTCGCTTGCCCCGGTCTTTGCCGAAGCCGAACGGCTGAACATGACGGTTATGGTTCATGCGCTGCATCCGGCCGGGGTCGAGCGGATCGGCGATGTACCGGCAATGGCCGCAATTGCGGCGTTTCCGCTTGAGACAGCTCTCGCCGCCACGTCGCTGATGACAGGTGGGGTCCTGGAAAATCACCCCAATCTTCGCATTGTCCTTTCGCATGGCGGCGGTGCATTGCCCGCCATCCTGCCCCGGCTGGATCATGCGTACCGCTTGGGAATGCCGATCCGGAACAGCATGTCCGTGCCGCCCAGCAAACTGGCGCGCCGATTCTATTTTGACAGCATCGTTTACGACGATGTCGCCTTGCAGTTTCTGGAAACAACCATCGGACACGACAGGATACTGGCCGGTACCGACTATCCATTTCTGATCATGGAAAACGATCCTGTAGGGTTCATCCGGCGCGCACTGTCTGAAACTGCCGCCGATACCATCCTGTACCAGTCGCCGACCGTTTTGCTCGGGTTGCGGCAAACCGCATCCGATCCATCACAAACCCAAAAATCGAGGGACGTATGAAATTGGACAATAACCTGGCAGTCGCGGCCGAAGCATTGTGGCAGGCAGAGAAGAAAGCAACGCCGTGCGCTCCGATCCAAGAACATCTCAAGGACGACGGTCTTGATGCCGCATATGCCGTGCAGCAGGCCAATATCGAACGGCGTCTGGCCGGGGGCAGCCGGTTGATCGGGCATAAGATCGGACTGACCGCCAAGGCCGTTCAGGCTCAGATGGGCGTGGATCAGCCGGACTACGGCACCTTGCTGTCGGACATGATTGTCGGCGATGGGGGTATCATTTCATCGGACCGCGTGCTGCAACCAAAGATCGAGGCGGAGATCGCGTTTATTCTAGGCGACGATCTGGATATTGCCCAGCCGAATGCCGCGGATGTATTGCGCGCAACCGTCTTTATTGCCCCGGCAATCGAGATCGTGGACAGCCGCATAGCCGATTGGAACATCACCCTGCTCGATACGATCGCCGACAATGCCTCGTCCGGTTTGTTGGTTCTGGGCGCTCCGGTCATCTCGCCCCTGGGCTTCGATTTTTCCAACTGCGCAATGGACATGACTCTGAACGGGCAGACCGTTTCCACCGGAACCGGTGCGGCCTGCATGGGCAGCCCTGTCAACGCCGTCGCCTGGCTGGCCGAAAAGATGCGTACAAACGGAACGCCCCTCAGGGCGGGGCAGATCATCCTGTCCGGAGCGTTGGGGCCGATGGCTCCGGTCACGGGCAAAGCACTGGTTCAGGCCTCGATTGGCGGCCTGGGCCATGTCAGCGTTTCATTCACGGAGTGATAGAATGTCAAAAGTAAAGGCGGCCATAATCGGCACCGGCAATATCGGCACCGATCTCATGATCAAGCTGATGCGGAACAGCGACCTGTTGGAACTGGCTGCATTTGTCGGCATTGACCCTGCCTCGGACGGGTTGAAGCGGGCTGAAAAGCTGGGCGTCCCGGTGACGGCCGAGGGTATCGACGGTTTACGGCAGATGCCCGGCTATGGCGACATTGCTGTGGTGTTCGACGCGACGTCCGCCAAGGCCCACGCCCGGCACAGCGAGTTGCTGACGGCCGATGGCAAGCGGGTCGTCGATCTGACGCCTGCCGCCATCGGGCCCTATGTGGTGCCGACGGTCAACATTTCCACCCATTTGGACGCGGCCAATGTCAACATGGTTACCTGCGGCGGCCAGGCCACCATTCCGATCGTGGCCGCGGTTTCGCGGGTGGCCCCGGTGCGCTATGCGGAAATTGTCGCCTCGATCTCTTCCAGGTCGGCCGGGCCGGGAACGCGCGCGAATATCGACGAATTTACCGAGACCACCTCGCGCGCAATATGTGAGGTCGGAGGCGCCGAGGAAGGCAAAGCCATCATTATCCTCAATCCGGCAGAGCCGCCTTTGGTGATGCGGGACACGGTGTATTGCCTGGCCCAGACAGACGACGCGGAAGCTATTCGCGCATCGGTCGAGGATATGGTCGAATCCGTACGGGCTTATGTCCCTGGATACCGTCTCAAACAGGAAGTTCAGTTCGAAAGGATCGGACCGAACGCGGCGGCCGGGCTGCCCGGCGGCCCTGCCGAAGGCGGGCTGAAGGTTTCGGTGTTTCTCGAAGTAGAGGGCGCCGGACACTACCTGCCGAAATACGCCGGAAATCTGGACATCATGACATCGGCGGCGCTGGCAACCGGCGAACAGATCGCACGCACGAAAGAAAAGGCCGCGCAATGACCAGGAACCTCTATATCCAAGACGTGACACTGCGCGACGGGATGCATGCGGTGCGCCACCAGTTCACTGTCGGCCAGGTGCAAGATATCGCCGCTGCGCTGGACGCCGCAGGCGTTGATGCGATCGAGGTCAGCCACGGCGACGGTTTGAACGGGACAAGTTTCAACTATGGTTTCGGGCGCCACCGCGATCTGGATTGGATCGCCGCCGCGGCCGACGCGGTAAAGACCGCCAAACTGACCACGCTTCTGGTTCCGGGCATCGGCACAATCGCCGACCTCAAAGAGGCATACGCCGCCGGTGTCCGGTCGGTTCGCGTGGCCACCCATTGCACAGAGGCAGACATCGCCAGACAACATATCGGCACCGCACGCGACATTGGCATGGATGTGTCGGGCTTTCTGATGATGGCCCACATGAACGAACCCGGCGCCCTGGCCGAACAGGCCCTGCTTATGGAAAGCTACGGTGCACATTGCGTATATGTGACCGATAGCGCCGGTGCGTTGACCGTCAGTTCCGCGCGGGCGCGGGCGCGCGCTTTGCGCCAGGCGCTAAAGCCGGAAACGCAGGTCGGCATCCATGCGCATCACAACCTCACGCTTGGTGTTGCGATTTCGGTCGCCGCCGTCGAAGAGGGGGCGTATCGCGTCGACGGATCCCTGACGGGCCTGGGCGCGGGGGCCGGAAATGCGCCTCTCGAAGCTCTGATAGCGGTTCTTGAAAGGGAAGGCTACGATACGGGCACCAACCTCAACGCGCTGATGGACGCGGCAGACGATCTGGTCCGCCCGCTACAGGAGCGCCCGGTCCGGGTCGACCGTGAAACGCTTTCTCTGGGCTATAGCGGTGTCTATTCGAGCTTTCTTTTGCACGCGGAACGCGCGGCCGCGCAATATGGCATAGATGCACGCACTATTCTGAACGAGCTGGGCCAGCGCCGCATGGTCGGCGGGCAGGAAGACATGATTGTCGATGTCGCACTGGACCTGGCGAACGGCAGCAACGCAACAGGGCAACAAGGGAATTAACAATGACCAATCCTGAAATCGGCAAGACAATCGAGGCCGCAGGGCGGAAGACCAACTATCTTGAAGAGGGGACCGGCCCTGCAGTTTTGTTGCTGCATGGCTCCGGCCCGGGCGTGACCGGCTATGCCAACTGGCGGCTGACAGTTCCCGATCTGGCCAGCGATTTCCGGGTTCTGGCGCCGGATGCAATGGGATTTGGCTACACCGAGCGGCACGAGAACGAGACCTACTCGCTGGACGGCTGGGTCGAACATACAATCGCATTTATGGACGCCACGGGTGTCGAAAAGGCCCATTTCGTCGGTAATTCCTTCGGCGGCGGGCTCACGCTGGCTATTGCCAGCCGGTATCCCGACCGGGTCGACCGGATGGTTCTGATGGGATCGGCCGGTCTTGATTTTGGTCTGACAGAGGGGCTGGACACCGTCTGGGGCTATGAGCCCAGCCTGGAAAACATGCGCAAGATCATGATGGAGTGCTTTGCCTATGACAAAAGCCTCATCACCGAGGATCTGATAAAATCGCGTTACGACGCCAGCAAACGCCCCGGCTATCAGGAAAGTTTCTCGGCCATGTTCCCGGCACCCCGCGGTCGCCATGTCGCCGCGCTGTCTACGCCTGAAGACAAGATTGCCGCGCTCCCCCATCGCGCGCTGATTGTGCACGGCCGCGAGGATGCGGTTATCCCCCTGGAGTCCTCTCATCGCCTTCACCAATTGCTGAAACGCTCGGAACTGCACACCTTCGGCGAATGCGGCCACTGGACGCAAATCGAAAAGAAGGACCGGTTCAACAGCCTGATTAAGGACTTCTTTCTGGCATAAGGATGAACTGGTGGGATGAATTGCCCGCCCAGCAACTCGCTTCTACCGCCATGGGCATAAACTGCCCCCATTTCGACCCGACACCTTGGGTCGAAGTGGTCCCAGAGTGCTCTTCCCCATGAAAAACGCCCGCCGTTTCCGGCGGGCGTCGTCTGTCCTGCGGTATGTGTAGGGTGGATTTCAAACCCACCGTTCACCGATCACAGTTTTTCGGTCAGTTCGGGGACGGCCTGGAAGAGGTCGGCCACCAGTCCGAAGTCGGCGACCTGGAAGATCGGGGCTTCTTCGTCCTTGTTGATGGCGACGATGATCTTCGAATCCTTCATGCCGGCGAGGTGCTGGATGGCGCCCGAGATGCCGACGGCGATGTAGAGTTCGGGGGCGACCACCTTGCCGGTCTGGCCCACCTGCCAGTCGTTCGGGGCGTAACCCGAATCGACGGCGGCGCGGGAGGCGCCGACGGCGGCGCCCAGCTTGTCGGCCAGCGCCTCGATGATCTTGAAGTCTTCCTCGGAGCCGACGCCACGGCCGCCCGACACGACCACGCCGGCCGAGGTCAGCTCGGGGCGGTCGCTTTCGGCCACCTTGTCCTCGACCCATTCGCTGAGGCCGGGGTTTTCGGCGGCGCCGATGGTTTCGACCGGGGCAGACCCGCCGTCGCCGGCGGCGTCGAAGGTCGAGGTGCGGAAGGTGATGACCTTCTTGGCATCCGACGATTTCACCGTCTGCACGGCGTTGCCGGCATAGATCGGGCGTTCGAAGGTCGCGCCATCAACCACGCCGGAGACATCCGACAGCACCATCACGTCCAGAAGCGCGGCAACGCGCGGCATGACGTTTTTCGCATCCGTCGTGGCCGGGGCAACGATATGTTCATAATCGCCTGCCAGGCTGACGATCAGCGCGGCGGTCGGTTCCGCCAGGCGGTGGCCCAGCGAGGCATCCTCGGCGACCAGCACCTTGGCGACACCGGCGATCTTGGCGGCGGCCTCGCCGGCGGCGGCGGCGGAGGCACCGGCGCACAGAACGGTCACGTCACCCAGCGCCGATGCGGCGGTCACGGCCTTGGCGGTGGCGTCCAGCGCCAGTTCGCCGTTGGTCACTTCACCAATCAGAAGAACAGCCATTACACAGCCCCCGCTTCTTTGAGTTTCGCAACCAGCTCGTCCACCGAGCCGACGATGATCCCGGCCGAGCGTTCGGCGGGCTCGGCCGTCTTGACGATTTCCAGCCGCGGGCTGACATCGACGCCATAGTCGGCGGCGGATTTCTCATCCAGCGGTTTTTTCTTTGCCTTCATGATGTTGGGCAGCGAGGCATAACGCGGCTCGTTCAGGCGCAGGTCCACGGTGACGATGGCGGGCATCTTCACGGCGATGGTCTGCAACCCGCCGTCGACCTCGCGGGTGACCCTGGCGGTGTCGCCGTCGATGTCCACTTCGGACGCAAAGGTCGCCTGGCTCCAGCCGAGCAGGGCGGACAGCATCTGGCCGGTGGCGTTCATGTCGTTGTCGATCGCCTGCTTGCCGCAGAGAATCAGACCAGGCTGTTCCTCTTCCACGACCTTGGCAAGGATTTTGGCCACTGCCAGCGGCTCGATATCATGGTGCACGTCATCCGCTGCAACGACCAGGATGGCGCGGTCGGCACCCATGGCCAGTGCGGTGCGCAGGGTTTCCTGCGCCTGTTTGACGCCGATGGATACCGCGACCACCTCTTCGGCCTTGCCGGCCTCTTTCAGGCGTATCGCCTCTTCGACGGCGATTTCGTCGAAAGGGTTCATCGACATCTTAACGTTGGCCAGATCGACACCGCTTCCGTCCGCTTTGACACGAACCTTCACGTTGTAGTCGATCACGCGTTTCACAGGCACGAGTACCTTCATTGGCGTGGTCTCCTTGAGTTTTGCGATAAGGTTTCAACCGAGCTAACGGTCTTTGAATTCTGGAGTTCTTTTTTCCGAAAACGCTTTCATGGCCTCGGGAAAGTCATGCGCGCACAGCAAAACGCTTTGGGCATCGCGCTCGATATCCAGCGCCTCGAGATAGCTGCACTCGGCTGCGGCGCGCATCACACGCTTGGCGGTCTGAACGCCAAACATCGGGTGCGTTGCAATCTCGCGGGCAATTTCCAGCGCCCGTACCTCGACCTGGTTGGCCGGCACGCATTCTTCGACAACGCGCAGGTCCCTGGCGGTGCGCCCGTCGATTTCACGGCCCGTGAGCACAAGCATCCGGGCAACGCCCGCACCGGCGCGCTGCTGAAGCAGCCAGCTTGATCCCGTGTCGGGACAACCGCCGACGCGTGCAAATACTTCGCACAGCCGGGCATCTTCGGCGGCAACGACAATGTCCGCCGACAAGGCCAGGCTGAGGCCCGCGCCAAAAGCCACGCCGCATACCGCGGAAATCAGAGGTTTGCGAAACAGATAGGCCGCGCGTCCGCCATCGTGAACCAGGTCCACCATTTCCGACGTCGCCCGCGCGCCTTTGGCGATCTCGGACTGAAACCCGACAAGATCGCCGCCGCTGCTGAAATGATCGCCACCGGTCATAACAACGACACGGATCGTATCGTCCCGTTCGGCTTCGCGCAGGAGCGCCACCAGTTCTTCGACGAACCCGATGCTGTAAGGGTTGCGTTTTGTCGGCTGAAGAAACCGCAGGATTCCGACAGGGCCTTCCCTGTCCAGACGAATAAGTTCAGTCATTCAAGCCTCCATCAGGTCCCAGTCCAGACGGGTGCTCGTTTTTCAGCGAAGGCCTTGGGGCCTTCAATCGCGTCGTTGCTGGCGTAAACCACTTCGTGCAGGCGCTTGCCCTCTTCCAGACCACCGGCACAGCCCAGATCCATGGTTGCGCGAACACTGCCTTTCGCGGCAACAACCGACAGCGGGGCCGCGCTGGCAATGCGTTTGGCAAGGTCGAAGGCCCGTGCGCGGACAGCATCGGGGGTGTCTTCGATATAGTTGGTGAACCCGTATTCGTGCAGGCGCTCGATCGGCATCAGGTCGCCGGTCAGAACGATCTCCATAAGGATGGGCTGTGGCAGCATGGACAATGCCGGCGATGCCCAGGGCGATCCACGACCGATCTTTACTTCGGTGATACCGACCTTGGTCCCCTTGAGACCGACCCGCAGATCGCAATTCAAGGTCAGCATCATGCCGCCCGCCATCAGCGACCCTGTCATCGCCGCGATGATCGGTTTCTTGCAGGCGCGCATGGTCTCGTGAAACGGGTCGCGCATCTTGGTCAGAATATCGACACCCTCGTCGCGTGCGATTTGTGTGGCTTCCTTCAGATCCAGTCCGGCGCTGAAAACGCCGCAATCGGCAGAAGTCAGAATGGCCACACGAACGCTGTCATCCGCCTCGATCTTCTCCCAAGCGTCGGTCAGCCCGTTCGTCGCCGCCACGGAAAGCGCGTTTTTACGTTCGGGCCGGTTGATACAGACGGTCGCAATTCCGTCTTCGATCTTCACGTCAATGGGGCTCATGATACCTGCTTCGCTTTCTCGGGACAATCTAACTGCGGAAAGCTTCCCCGCGACATGTCTGCCGCGGGGAAGCTCTGTCTTATTTGACGGTGAACGTCGCGGAGCTGTGCGTGATGACATCCCAAACAACGTCAAGATAGTCGGCGCTCCAGTCGGTCAGCGGAACCCAGGTTTCGCCATTCCACTGCTCGACCCGGGTCTTGCCGCCACCACCGTGGTCTTTGTCGGTCACTGTAACCGGGGCCATGATGCCGTTTCCATCGAAGTTCTCGATCGATTCATAGGCATTCTTCATGCTTTCCGGTGTGATCGGCCAACCGTTTTCAGTAATTGCGATCCGCGCGGCTTCGAAACCGGCCGAGTAGATCGCCATGCCCGTGTTGTAGTACACGTCGCGCACCAGGCTCTCGGGACCGCTGCCCTTGCCATTGGCATAGTAGGTGTCCAGCATCGTCTTGACGATCGGAACTTCCTGGCCACCGGCCACGTTGGTCCCGCGCAGGATGCCTTTCGCCTCTTGTGCGCCGATATTGGCGATATCGACTTCGTTCAGCCAGTTCACCGACAGATAGCGGTCGATCGGGAAACGGTTGCGGCGCATTTCCTTCGAGGCGACCACATGCCCGCCCGCCAGCAGCCAGCTGATCACGTAGTCAGGCTTGTCGCGGCGGATTTTGCTCCATGCGCCGGCCTGATCCGACCCGGGAAGCGGTACGGGATACAGCTCCAACTCGAACCCTTCCTTTTCGGAAAGCGTTTTCAGGATCTCGATCGGTTCCTGGCCAAAGGGGTAATCCAGATAGATGAACCCGATCTTCGCCTTGCTCAAGTCACCGCCCATCTGACCCTTGATGAAGGCAACGTCATTTGCCGCCTGCTGCCAGTACGTCGGACCGACCGGGAAAACCCATTCGAACACTTCGCCGTCCACCGCGTCACCGCGGCCAACGAAAGACTGCATCAGTACGTTACCGTCCTTCATGGCACGCGGCAAAACCGCGTTCGTGACCGGCGTGGACAGAAAGTTGAACAGGAACACGCCTTCGCGCTTGAGCTGCTCGTAGCATTCCACACCGCGCTGCGGTTCGTTGCCGTGATCGCGAATGATGACTTCAACCGGATGACCTTCGATACCGCCATTTTCGTTGGTGTACATCGCCAGGTCCTGCGCGGCCTGGGCCACCTGCGGTGAAATGAACGTGTAGGATTTACTAAGGTCGAAGCAGAGTCCGAAGCGGATCGGCTCCTTGTCCTGCGCTGAGGCAACAGTCGCGCTTGCTGCCAGTGCAGTAGCAACGGCCACTGCCTTAATGTGCTGTTTGACTTTCATGTTATCTCTCTCCCGTTGGTTTAGTGTAGGGCGGTGATACCGTTTCGTAAGCGCCACTGCCGCCCCGCGTAGCGTCACACTTCCTGCAATCAGTCATTCACTGCTCGTATTTCGCGGAACTCTCTTTAACCACACCCCACACAACGTCCGTGTACTCAGAGATCCAGTCGGTTTGCGGCACCCAAGTCTCCCCGTCCCACATCTCGATCCGGGTCTTACCGCCGCCGCCATGATCTTCGGCCGTCACCGTAATGGGGGCCATCAGCCCGTTCGCGTCGTATCCCTCAAGAGATTCCAGTCCGGCTTTGTAGGACTCCGCGGTTATCGGAAGGCCTTCCTGTTCTGCCGCCCTGCGCGCGGCTTCGAACATGATTGAATACATCGCCAGACCGGTGTTGTAGAAAACGTCCTGCGTCTTCTCGATCGGGCCGGACCCCTCGCCCTTGTCATAAAGCTCGGCCATGATTTCCTGATACAGGGCAATATCCTGACCGCCCACGACATTGGTCCCGCGCTTGATACCCTTGGCGGCCTCTTTACCGATGTTGGCGATATCGACTTCGTTCAACCAGTTGACCGAGATGTACTTGTCCATCGGAATGCGATTGCGCTGCATCTCCTTCGACGCGACCACATGCGCACCGCCCAACATCCAGACGATTACATGATCGGGCTTGTCGCGGCGCACCTTGGACCACACGCCGGCCTGGTCGCTGCCAGGCAGTGGCACGGGGTACAGTTCAAGCTCGAAACCCTCTTTTTCGGACAGGGTTTCCAGAATCTCGATCGGCTCCTGCCCGAAGGGATAATCGAAGTAAACAAACCCGACCTTCACATCTGACAGATCGCCGTCATGCAATTGCTTGATGTAGGCGACATCGTTGGCGGCCTGTCCCCAATAGGTCGGCCCGATCGGATAGACCCAATCGAAGACGGTGCCATCAACGGCATCGCCGCGCCCGACAAGAGACTGCATCAGGATACGCCCGTCTTCCATGGCCCTTGGCAGGATAGCCAGAGACACCGGAGTGGACAGGGTATCGAAAACAAAGACGCCCTCGCGGCTGAGTTTCGAGTAGCACTCGATTCCGCGCTGCGGTTCGTTCCCGTGGTCACGCACGATGACTTCGACCGGTTCCCCACCGATGCCGCCCTTCATGTTGATGAGCTTGGCAAGGTCCATCGCGGCCTGCGAAACCTGCGGCGTGGCAAAGGTATAGGCTTTGCTGAGATCGTAGCAGATGCCGATCTTGAATGGCTCGGCCAGCGCCTGGGTGCCAAACATTGCTCCGCCGAACATTGATAATACGGCCAACGCTTTGGTAAGTTTCTTCATTTGTTCCTCCCTGAACAACTTCTGATTAGTACCTCAACTCAACCAACGTTTGCGTCGGCTGTAGTGCTTGACGTTGTGAAAATCGGTCTCTCCGCCGCCTAGATAGAACTCCTGAATGTCGGAGTTAGATTTGAGCGCCTCGGCGGTGCCGTGCATAACGACGCGGCCGTTCTCGATAAGGTACCCTTGCGACACGATTTCCAGAGCCGCCAAGGCGTTCTGTTCCACCAGTAGTACGGACAGGCCCTCATCCTTATTGATCTTTTGCAGTATGCCGAAGATTTCCTCGACCAGGAACGGAGCAAGCCCGAGACTTGGCTCGTCAAGCATCAACAGCTTCGGCTGGGTCACGAGGGCCCGCCCAATGGCAAGCATCTGTTGCTCACCACCCGACAAATAGCCTGCTTGCGAATTTTTGCGTTCGGCAAGCCGCGGAAAATATCCGTAGATCTTGTCCTTTTCCGCATTCAGCGTTGATCGGGACATCCCGTGCGGCGCGGCGGCGGTCAGGTTCTCGTCGGGGGTCAGGTGTTCGAAGACTCGTCGCCCTTCGATGACATGACAGATGCCCATCTCGACGCGTTTTTGCGCGAGCGCTTCGGTAATGTCCGCTCCCTGGAACGTTATCTCACCTCGGCTGATGCGTCCGCGCTCAGCCTTCAAAAGACCGCTGATCGCTTTCAACGTGGTGCTTTTTCCCGCTCCGTTCGATCCCAAGAGTGCGATCATCCCGCCTGTAGGAACCTGGACCGAAACACCTTTGATCGCCAGCATTACATTGTCGTACAGCACCTCGACACTGTTCATGGACAGAATGTTCTGGGCTTCAACTTTTTCTTGCATCGGCATTTCCCTTATTTCTTGAACTGATCGAAGGGCCAGACCATCAGGTAGTCTCTGATGTTGCCGTAGAGTTTTCCCAAACCAAGCGGTTCGATCAGAAGGACAATGACGATCAGCGCGCCATAGACCGCGTTGGGGATGTGGGCGAGCGTTTCAACGTTGATCTGCATGCCAAGCCCGTCACTCAGCGTGACGACGAGACCGTTCACGATACCCGGAACAAGAAGGATCAGGGCAACACCGAAATAGGAACCGATAATGCTGCCAAGGCCGCCAACAATCACCATCGCAAGAACCTGGATCGACACGTTCACCGAAAACTGCTCAGGTGCCGCAAGAAAGAAGAAGGTGGCAACAAGCAACGCACCACTGACGCCCGCGATGAAAGACGACGTCGCGAAGGCCAGGATCTTGTAGTAGAAACTGTTCACACCCAGGATCGCGGCTGCAAAGTCTTTTTCCCGGACAGCGACCAAAGCGCGACCGAGTCCAGTACGCTTGAGATTAAGCATGAAGATCGTCACCAAGACACACCAGCCGAAGGCGACATAGTAGAAGCCAGTATCAGTGGTAATCTCTTGCCCGAGCAGCGCCAATGTCGGTGACTGGAGCGACGCGTGTGAGCCCCCCGAGATCGCCGGAGAGTGGGTCAGAACCCAGTCCATCACAAATTGCATCGCAAGAGTGGTAAGGGCGAGGTACAGTCCCTTGACCCGCAAAGCGGCAAAAGCAAACAGGCTGCCGATCACGGATGACGTCAACCCGCCGATGATCAGCGCGAATTCCCACGGCACCCCGAAACGCGCGGCATGGATCGCCGAATAGGCGCCGACCGCCATGACCGCGGCATAGCCCAGGTGAAGCTGCCCCGCCCAACCTGTCACCAGGTTCAGCCCCAAAGCGGCCGCCGTCCAGATCAGCCACGGAAGCATGTAACTGTTCAGGTAAAGCGAAGGTATGATGAATGGCGCGGCAATGCCGATCAGGAAGATAAATGCAGCCAGATTCCTGTCGGCAGGCACCTTGAAGATGCGGCTGTCCGAAACGTAGTCGGCGTGATGGACGCCGGAAAGTCTGTAAAACATGCCTTACACCCTTTCGATGTCGTGACGACCGAACAGCCCGTGCGGACGGATCATGACGGTAAGAATGAGCACGGCAGCGACGATAAGCTCACGGCTTCCGCCTCCGACAAGCGGATCGAGGAAATCAGCGCCAACGTTTTCGACGACGCCCAGGATGATGCCCGCGATCACGGCGCCAAGGATACTGTCGAGACCACCGAGAACGGCAACGGTCAGACCCTTGAGCAGCAACAGCGACAGCGCCTGATCTACACCCTGAATTTCGCCCCAGATAACACCCGCGGCGACAGCAACAACAGATGCCAGCGCCCAGGACAGGCCAACTCCGCGTTCAACCGAGATGCCGACCGACCACGAAGCCATGTAATCATCCGCGATCGCCCGCAACTTGATCCCGGTCCGGGTTCGGAAAAACAGCATGAATGCGACAAACAAGGCGAGCGCAACACCGGCACCAACCAGATGGATGCGGCTGATGAAGATGTCGTCCAAAAACAGTGGATCATAGCTGACGCCCAATTCCATCGAACGTGACGTCCCGCCCCAAATCGCAAGCGTTGTACCCCGCAGGAAAATGTCGAGGCCGAGTGTCAGCATCAAGATCATGACAACCGGCCGACCTGCGAGACGGCGCAAAGCAACACGCTCAATGCCGAACCCAAGGCCGAACATGACAACCGCAGCCAGAGGGATGGCCAGCCACAAGGGTAAACCCACGTCGCGTGCCAGCGCCAGGACCACATAGGCCCCGACCATGGTCAACCCGCCCTGCGCCAGATTGGGCACCGAAGATGCCTTGTAAATCAGCACAAGGCCGATGGCGAATAGCGAGTACAGCAGACCCGTCAAGGCTCCGTTGATCGCAAGCTCTGATAGAAAGACCCAGTCCATTTATACCTCCCTGATGGGAAGGCTTCTTTCGACCTTCCCTACTTCCCCGGTCTCGTAAGTCACCTGCGCGCTTACATGGACCTCTTTTGAACCGTCGTAGAGCGCCGCGATCACGTCAGCATAGCGTTCCTGAACGACCTTGCGCCGTAGTTTTCGTGTCCGTGTGATTTCACCATCGTCCGGGTCGAATTCTTTCGGCAGACTGACAAAGCGTTGCAGGCGCAATGGTTCGGTGACGGCCTTGTTGACCCGTTGGAAGGCCTCGCGAAGCAACGTCGCGACCTCTTCACGCTGAGAAAGATCGGCATATGACACGTAAGGTACGCCGTTCACTTCGGCCCAGTGCCCCACGGCCTCGAAATCCACGCAGACCATAGCCGTCAATTCGTCAAGCCCGGCGCCGATTACGGCAGCATCCTTAATATAAGGGCTGAATTTCAACCGGTTCTCGATGTAGTTTGGCACAAACCGCTCGCCTCCGGCCGTATGCATGACCTCGGAGACGCGCCCCAGAACAACCAGGTGTCCATCTTCCTCCAAATACCCGGCATCACCTGTATGCAGCCACCCGCCCTCAAGGGCTTCGGCGGTCGCTTCGGGTTTGTTGAAGTACCCTTCGAATACGCTGTCCGAGCGTACCAAGATCTCCCCGTCCTCGGCGATGGTCACCTCGACGCCGGGCGCGGGTTTGCCAACCGTATGAAGGCGCACTTCACCCGGAGACTGAATTGCATTGATCGCGCTGTTTTCGGTTTGGCCGTAGAGTTGGCGCAATTTGATTCCCAAGGCTCGGTAGAAAACAAAGGTGTCTTCGCCGATCGCTTCGCCGCCGGTGAACGCGTTCTTGAGGCGGCTCATTCCGAACTGGTCCTTGATCGGACCGAAAACAATTGCCTCACCCAAAAGTCGGCCCAAAGGCTCCAATATACCACCGCTTTTTCCGTTCAGCTTGCGTGTCTCAGCGGCGATGGCCCGATCCATGAAGAAATGATACAGCCATTTCTTGAAAGGGGTCGAATTCTCGATACCCACCTGGATTGTCGTCAGCATTTGGTCCCAGCTTCTCGGCGCCGCCAGATAGAAGGTCGGAGCGATCTCGCGCATGTCGCGCACGACCGTTTCCTGGCGCTCAGGCACATTCACGGTGAAACGCCAAAGGAGTGCCGCGGCAACGGTTATGGCGTAGTCTCCCACCCAGGCCATCGGCAAGTACGCGAGGATCTCCTCATTTTCGTCGAAGGCACCCGCCGCATGTCCATTCCGAGCAGCAGCAAGAACGTTCTTCTGACTCAGTACGATGCCCTTCGGCGCGCCCGTCGTTCCGGAGGAGTGCAGAAAAATGGCCGGATCTTCCGGCTTCGCACGACTAAGCAGTTCCTCACGCAGGCCCGGGGTTTCGTTCAGATCGTGCTGACCAACTTCGATCAGGTGATCCCAGGACAACAGCCCTTCAACCTCGTAGAAGCCAAGACCGCGCGCTTCATCATAAATGATGTGGTCGATGCCCTCGGCGCCCGCGTCCTTCAGTTCCAGGATCTTGTCAACCTGTTCCTGATCTTCCGCAATGGCCGCGACGATCTCGACTTCGCCAAGAAAGTGCCGGAGTTCTTCGAGCGTCGCGCCGGGATAGGCAGGCATTGCATAGGCACCCAGCAACGAAATAGCCAGCATTCCGCCATACAGCCGCGCCCGGTTGTCGCCCAGGATAAGCACCGCCTTGCCCGGTGTTACGCCGATTTTCTCAAGCCCGGCCGCGCAGGCCAGCACCTCTTCGGCGTATTCCGCCCATGTGGTTTCCTTCCAGATCCCACGCTCTTTTTCGCGAAGCGCGATTTCCGAACCGTGTTTCGAGGCGTTCCGCGCCAGAATTGCGCCGATCGTGTCGCCGCCCGAAGACCGGTTCTTCGTCAAATCAGTCATGCGACCCTCCGATATATGCCTCGATGACCCGCGGGGCCTTCACAACCTCCTTGGGGATGCCACTTGCGATCATTTCACCATAATTCAGGGCCAGCATCCGATCACAAATGCCGGTGATGACATCCATATGGTGTTCGATCAGCAGAACGCTGACGCCGCGTTCGGCACGGGCATCCAGAATGAAACGGGACATATACCCTTTCTCTTCCTGGTTCATGCCGGCCATCGGTTCATCGAGAATCAGCATCTGTGGCTCGGCCACCAATGCCCGCGCCAGCTCGACCCGTTTTTTCAACCCGATCGGAAGGCCATCGACCAACTCATGCCGGATGCTCTCGAGTTGTAGAAACTCGATCACCTCTTCGACGATCTTGCGGTTTTCGATTTCTTCACGCTGTGCTGCCCACCAGTAAAGCGCGGTGCGCAGAACGCCCGGTTTCATGTGGATGTGCCGCCCCAGCAGGATGTTGTCCAGAACGCTCATCCCGTTGAACAAGGCAAGATTCTGGAACGTCCGGGCGACGCCGAGCTTGGCAACCTTGTGAGGTGCCGTACCCGTGATTTCCTTTCCTGCCAACCGGACAGTCCCCACATTCGGTGGGTAGAACCCGGTAATTGCGTTCGTCAGTGTTGTCTTGCCGCTGCCGTTCGGGCCGACAAGTCCAAAGATTTCCCCCTGCCGAATGACGAGGTCCACACCGGTGACAGCGACGATGCCGCCGAACCGTCGCTCGACCCCGCTGCACTCCAGTATCGCCCCATCATCGGCTCCGATTGCTGTTTTAATCCTTGTCGTCATCTAGATATCATTGTCCCCCTAAGGTTCACGGCCAACATCAGGTAATCCGGAAGTAGTCCGGCCGCCCCGTTGGCCATGGATCCCCCCACAATTGCTGCCCACCGTCGATGTTCAGAACTTCTCCGGTTACGAATTTCCCTGAATTCGCCGCCATATAGACAACCCCTTCAGCGACATCCCATTCGTCCCCGGCGTGCCGCATCGGGTTGGAGTCCTGAAAGGTCGCAGAACCCTCCGGAGGGTAGTTCCCGAAACCGTTGCTTTCGCAGCAACCCGGCGCCACGCAGTTCACTCGGATACCGTGCGGGGCCCACTCCACCGCAACCGACTTGGACAGGTAAACTACCCCTGCCCGGGCCGCACAGGTATGCGCGATGCCGGGCATGCCGCGCCAGATATCGGCCACGATGTTGACGATGGAGCCCGATTGCTTGTTGGCAACCCAGTGGCGCGCCGTGGATTGCATCATCCACCACGTGCCGTTCAGGTTGGTGTCTATGACCGCATTCCAGCCCTTTGGACTAAACTCCAACGCTGCTTGCGGAAACTGACCCCCAGCATTGTTCACCAATACGTCAATCGCCCCGAACTCCTGGTTCGTCTTGGCGACAAAATCCTCGACCTGCTCAGGCTCCCGGATGGTCATAGGCACAGCGAAGACTTTACCCCCGAAACTTTCGAGGAACTCCCTCGCCAAAGCCAGTTTCTCTTCGTTGCGTCCATTGATCGCCAGATTGGCCCCGAGCCTCGCGAACAGGGTCGCAATTGCCAGCCCCAATCCGCCTCCAGCGCCGGTCACCACAACAGTTTTGCCGGTGAATAAACCGCATGCGTAAACGGTTGCACGTTTTGATAGGTCCTCCCTCGAAGACCCAAACTGCGTCTTATTCATGACGCCTCCTCCCATTCCCCATTAGGGGCAGTTGCCAGCAATCTAACGAGTGTTAGAAAATTGGTCAAGACAACTTTTCCCACCAGCCCCGCCCGTTATCTCCGATCAGTAAGACTTTGGAAGTCCAAGGGCTTTTTCTGCTATGAACGACAGAAGCATCTGCGGTGTCACCGGTACGATGCGGAACAGCAGAGCTTCACGTACCAGTCGCTCCACGTGATATTCCTTAGCATATCCGAATCCGCCAAACGTAATTTGCGCGGCTTCGGTCGCCTCGACCGCGGCGTCGGCGGCCAAAAGCTTGGCGGCGTTCGCCTCGACGCCGCAGGGTTCTCCCGCATCGTAGAGGGCTGCAGCGTGCATCACCATGAGATTGGCAGATTCCACTCGCGCCCAGGCTTTGGCGAGTGGATGCTGAACACCCTGATTTTGGCCGATCGGGCGGTCAAAAATCACACGTTCGTTTGCATAATGCGCCGCTCGCGCCAGTGCGTTGCGCGCAATACCGATGCATTCACCGGCCACCAGGATGCGTTCGGGATTCAACCCGTGCAAAATTTGCCTAAAGCCTTTGCCCTCCTCCCCGATCAGGTCCTCAGCCGGAATCGGCAATCCATCGATGAAGACTTCGTTCGAATCGACAGCCTTTCGACCCATCTTTTCGATCTCTCGCACGTCAACGAAATTTCGGTCGAGATCTGTATAGAACAGGCTCAGCCCTTCGGTCGGGCTGCTCACATCCTCTAGCCGCGTTGTTCTGGCCAGAAGCAACATCTTGTCCGCCACCTGCGCGGTAGAAATCCAGACTTTTTGTCCGTGCACGACATATCTGTCCCCCTGCCGCACCGCCATGGTCTTCAGCTTTGTGGTGTCTAACCCGGTCGTCGGTTCGGTTACGGCGAAACAGGCCTTTTCATCGCCTGCTATTAGAGGGCCAAGCATACGCGCGCGCTGCTCATCGGTCCCAAACTTCACCACCGGGTTGAGCCCGAAAATGTTCATGTGGATGGCCGAGGCTCCGCTTGCGCCGGCCCCCGACTCGGCAATTGCCTGCATCATTATGGTCGCCTCGGTGATCCCCAGACCCGCGCCGCCGACAGCTTCTGGCATGGCGATACCTAGCCAGCCGCCATCGGCCATTGCCCTGTGCAGATCATGGGGAAAACCACCGTTGCGATCCCGATCCAGCCAATAGTCGTCGTCGAACCCTGCGCAAATCCGCAGAATCTGGTCGCGAATCTCTTGTTGGTCGGCGGTCAATCGAAATGTCATAGCGCGCGCCCTCCCTCCAATCTTACGAGCCCAGCCTCACATAGGGCAGCGATCCGCTCATCGTTAAAACCAAGATCACGCAGAATGCTTTGGCTGTCTGCGCTAGGCGGTCGTCCCAGCCAACGAAGCTGACCGGGCGTCGCGCTGAGATGAGGGACCGGACCAATGACCTGGGTCTGTTCGCCGTCGACCGACACGATGTCCCCACGATGGCGTATCTGCTCGTTCGTCATGATCTCTTCGACGCTCAACACACGCGAGGCAACCGCATCATGGCGGGCGAATACCGCTTCCACTTCCTTAGCCGTGTGCTGCGTGACGAAATCATTGATCGCGTCAAAGACCACCGTCATGTGCCGCGACATCTCGCCCAATGTCGCGAACCGCGGGTCATCGGCGAGGGCATCGCCTCCGACCGCCCGCAACAGGCGCTGCGCGGTTTCCGCGCTCCCTGCCGAAACGCTCAGCCACACCCCATCGGACGTTCGGAACATCCCCCCCGGAGCAAAGTCCATCGGCTGGCGCAGCCCATTGCGTCGCGGCGAGAGGTTCGCGCCAGTCAATGCGGGAACAGGATAATCCATCAACCGAAGCAGGGCCTCGAATACTGCAATATCGACGACCTGACCGCGTGCTATCCCCTTTTCGCGAGCAAATAGCGCGATCATGATTCCCAAAGCGCCCATTAGCCCTGTCGTGCTGTCAGCCGCCGGAAAGCCGGGGTGCATCGGCGGCCCGTCGGGAAAACCGGTCAGATGCGCTAATCCACTCATGGCCTCCGCAGCACGCCCAAACGCTGGCAGGTCGCGCATCGGACCGTCCTGTCCGTAACCTGAAACCCGCAAGACAACCAAGTCCGGGTTCCAATCGTGCAGGACGTCTGGCCCAACACCGGCACGTTCCAGCACACCCGGTCGGAAATTTTCGATCAGCACGTCGGCATCTTCGACCAACTTTCGCAGGATGTCCCGGCCCTCGTCGGACTTCCAGTCCAGGCCTAGTGTTTTCTTGTTACGGCCCAAAGTCTTCCACCAGACGCCCACCCCATCCTCTGCCTTGGGTCCAAGGTCGCGCATCATATCCGTCCGGTTGGGGGCTTCGATCTTGATGACATCTGCACCAAAATCCGAGAGTAAAGCTGCCGCAAGTGGTCCGGCAATTACGTGACCAAGTTCTATAATCTTCAGTTGATCAAGGGGTCCAGACATCTGCACTTTCGACTTTGCTAATTTTCTAATGGTTGTTCGATTCCTAGCAAAGGCGAAGTCGGACCTCAAGATTCAAAGGTAATCACTTCCCCAAAAACGTAACCGCCCGGTTGTTACCGCGGATCAGTTCATCGGCGTCCAGTTCCATGAAAGCAGTTCGTTGAGCGGGTTGGTCATGTGATTGTGGATGCGGTCGAGGATTTCGGCCAGCCAGGCTTGCCGATCGTGGCCGTTCATCTTGGCTGTCTCGACAAGGGACATCGCCCGGGACAGCGTTTCGCCGTAAGCGCTTCGGCGATCCCCTCCTGCCGCTCTGAGGCTATCCGTGCGAGTCCTGTTGTCGAGATGAGGCATAGGACTGGACGGCAAAATGGACGGCTCTTTGGACGGCCCAACGGATGGCTACGCTGGCAGGATCGAGGTTTTCGAAGGGCGGTCGGGCCGGCGCATGCGGAGCGCGGCGGAACGGGCGCGGATCGCGGCGGAGAGCCTGGTTCCCGGAGCGAAGGTGACAGATGTCGCTCGTCGGCATGATGTGACCCGCTGGCAGGTCTACGATTGGCGCAAGAAGCTGATGGCCGGTGCGCTGGTTCTGCCTGCCGAAACGGCTGACGAGCCGATGTTCGCGGCGCTTGTCGTTGAGCCAAAGCCGGCCCGGCCTGCTCCCAGCCCGAAACGGCGCGGCGGTGCGACCAGGTCCAGCAGGATCGAGATGGTGGTCGATGGCGTGACCCTGCGTGTGCCGCCGGACATGGATGAGGCGCAATTGACCCGGATGATCCGCGCGATCCGGGCTGCATCGCAATGATCTCGCCTTCTGGCGGGCTGCGCGTCTACGTTGCCACGCGCCCGACGGATTTCCGGAACTATGTGGCGTCAATGATTATGCGGAGTCGAAGAAGCCGCTTCCTTGCCGATGCCAATTTTACTGTCGGTTAGACAGAACAAACACGCTTATGCACTCCGCATAACTATGCTTTCCCGCGA
>Ga0310345_10000400_pt1 | contig 68352 bp, 69 predicted proteins | sample HC15DNA20500_MG_FD_204667 | JGI IMG/M metagenome (GOLD analysis project Ga0310345, IMG submission 204667) | Marine microbial communities from station ALOHA, North Pacific Subtropical Gyre - HC15-DNA-20-500_MG | ecosystem: Environmental > Aquatic > Marine > Oceanic | place: Pacific Ocean: North...
ACCCCAGACCAACGGCCAATCAGGCAACCCGCCGGGCCTTATCCAGTACGATAGACACACCCGAGACGTCTCAAGTACCCAGTGACAACAATCTCACGCGTTTTGCTGAGGCCTCTTTAAAGATTTCCGGGGGTTGGGGTCAGGCCCAGATGTCGCCGATGGTGTCGCCCTGTGGAAACGGGTCGGTGGGGTCGAGGAGGTGTTGGGTGGTGCCGGTGATCCATGCCTGTCCGGCGATGGAGGGGAGGATGGCGGGGCGGCTGGTCTCCTCGATGCCGGGCGGCGCCGGTTTCGGCCCGTCTTTCTAAGGAGTTGGTGCGAAATTGTCTCACGTCGCGCCAATTCGCGCGAGGGGGGTCACCAAGGCGTGATGCGCGTCAGTCGTTGTCGGTGAGCCCCGCGCCGGCGCCGGTGGCGCGGCTTTCGGGAGTGCCGGGGGCGTAGGTGCGCCGGGCGAAGGCGGTGAGGGTGCGCACGGTGTCGGCCGGGAGGTCGCAGCGGGGGTGGCGGGCGACGGGCTGGCCGGTGGTTTCGCTCGCGGGGGCGATTTCGAGGGTGTCGGTGCGGGCGACGGTCAGAGCGGCGGGGTCGGGCATGTCGGCGTGTGTCCCTTCGCCGCCGCAGGTGACGGTGACGCCCGGCCAGCGGATCGAGAGCGGGCGGCCGGCGAGGTCGGCGGCCCATGCGGTGTAGGGGACGAGCAGGAGCGGTCGGGCGGTGGCGGCCATGGCGATGGTGCGGCCTTCCGCGAAATCCTGCGCGCGGTCGGTGAGCGCGGCGCCGGCGGCGGAGGGGCAGAGGATACCGTCGCGCGCCGTCCAAGGGTCGGTGTCGGTGCGGGGGCGGACGGCCTCCCACTTGACGCCGTCCTGCGCGGGAAGCAGTTCGGCCAGCGCCTCGGCCCCCGGCCAGCCCGCGGTGCAGAGCCAGCGGACGGCCTTGCCGGTTTCCTCGGCCAGCCCCCAGTCCATCCCGCCGCCGCGGGCGGCCTTGCGGGCCAGCGCCTCGGTCTCGTTCAGCGACCAGCTCATTCGCCGGCCTCGGGGAGGCGCGGCAGGGTCCAGTCATCGGCCGCCTCGCGGGCGAGTTCGTCGGGGAAGGGGGCGTTCTGGTACATGTTGATACGCACCCAGCGGTCGGAGCGCGGGTCGAAATGGCAGGCGCCGAAGAAGCTGAGCTTCATCCGCAGCATGTCGATCGGCATGACCGCGGCGTCGAGGGTGTTGTCGCGGATCTCGGCATAGGGCAGGCGGGCGGCGATCTGGGCGCGGCGGGCGCTGTTGCGGTGTTCGGGGTGTTTGAGCAGGAATTCGGCGACGGTGGGCGCGTCGGAGGCGGCGAGGGCGGCGTGCATCAGGGCGGCGTCGCGGCCCGGGCCGAGGGGTTGTTCGTAGGGCGACAGGGGTTCATCGAACCGCTCGCCCATTCGGGGTTCGAGCTTTTCCTCGGAGGTGTACCAGATGCGGGCCTGAGAGGATTGCGCGCTCCAGTCGATGGCCAGCGCCCAGCCGTAGACATCCTCGACGATGGCGCGGAGGCGGGCCAGCGGCATGGCGCCGTCGATGCGCCAGTTTTCCTCTTCGTCGGCGCTCATCGTGTCGCAGAGGTCGTCGACCAGATCGCCATGGGGTTCGAGCAGGAGGGAGACGAGCTGTTCCTGCCCTTCGAGGGAAAGCGTGGCCTCGCCCCAGCGCCAGAGGCGGTCCCACGGGTAGGGGGCGGCCATGTCGGCAGTGGCGAGATGCTCGGTCAGCGCCTGCATGTCGGCGCGCAGGTCCTCGAGCTTGGCCTGCTGGCCGGGGTGTTCGGAGCGCCAGCCAAGGGCGTGGATCAGGGCGCGGGCGGCGGTCTGGCGGAAGGCGGCGCGCGTCTGGTGGGTGGCCTCGGGCAGGGCGCGGACGCGGCGAAGCGCCTCCTCGCGGGCGGCGATCCAGTTGTTCAGGAGCGCCGGGTGGGTGATCAGGAAGGGCGCCATGCCGAGCCCGGTGGAATTGCCGATCCCGAAACGGCGGCGCAGCACCGGATCAAGGGCGAGGGCGCGATCGGGGGCGCGCATCCGGGCGATGTGCTCGACAAGGTCCATGACGAAGGCGCGGATGAGGTAGACCGAGAGCATTTCGACCTGGAAGGGCGCCTGGAATTCGGGGCGGTCGGCCAGCGCGTCGCGGTCGGCGCCGCCGAACTTGCCCGAGCCATAGACGGCAGTGGTGCGCATGAGATAGCCGACTTCGGCGGTTTTCCGCGCATCGGGCTGTTTTCCGGCGGCCAGACGGTCGACCACGTAGTCCCAGATGCGGACCGAGCGGTTGGCGCGGGACAGGGTAAGCTCGCGGCCGGAGATGCGGCCGGCCTCCTGTTTGGGCACGTTTTCGGCAAGGCGGGCGATGTCGGCCTCGTCGGGGATGCCGTCGAACAGGGTGAAGGTGGCGTCCCACGCGGTCGCGATCACCCGGTCGGAGCGCTGGTCGGCGGGCAGGTCATGGGAGAAGGCGATGAGGGAATAGCTGTGACCGGGCGCATGGGCCACGTAAACAGCGTGGCCTACCCCTTTGGAATCAATGTCGAAAACCCGTTCTTCGAACTGCCATTTGTCGGCCTTCATGCGGCGCAGGAGTTGGCGCATGAAGGACAGGCGGGTCTGGTGAAACGCGCCCAGCCGGGCCAGTTTCATGACCGTATCCGGCGCGCGGCACGATATTGTGGGCGTCTCGGCCTCGGCCATTATTCCGTCTTTCACTTGGCGCCGGGCCCGAAGTTCTGATCGAAAAATCGCAGCCAGTTCTCCCCCATGAGAGCGGCTGTTTCCCCATCGTCAAAGCCTTTGTTGCGCAATCCGCTTTCGATATTAGCGAAATCGCGGTTGTCCCGAAACCATTCGGGTTGCGGCGGGAAGCCGGGGGCTGTGGCGGAGCCCTCGCCGAAGTCGGTTTCCTTGGTCCAGCGGCCGGTGCGCATCCACTCGACGATGCTGTCCGGCTGATCCTGACAGAGGTCGGAGCCGATGCCGAAATGGTCGATGCCGAAGCGGTCGGCGGCCTCGGCCACCATGGCGCAGAAGCTGTCGAGGGTGCAGTCGGATTTGTCCTTGAGGTGATGGGGGTAGAGGGAAAAGCCCATCATGCCGCCATTCTCGGTGACGGCGCGGATCACGTCGTCGCGCTTGTTGCGCAGCGCCGGCTGCCAGCGGTGGGGGTTGGCGTGGGTGATGGCGATGGGGCGCTCGGAGAGGTCGGCGGCCTCGATGGTGGAACGGTCGGCGGAATGGCTCATGTCGATGACGAGGCCGACGCGGTTCATCTCGCGGATCACCTGACGGCCCATGCGGGTGATGCCGGGGTCTTCGGCCTCGTAGCAGCCGGTGGCGAGGAGCGACTGGTTGTTGTAGGTGAGCTGCATGAAGCGCGCGCCCAGCGTGTGGACGATCTCGACAAGGCCGATATCGTCCTCGATGGGCGAGGGGTTCTGAAACCCGAAGAAGATGGCGGTGCGGCCGGTGTCGCGGGCAAGGCGCACGTCGGCGCCGGTCAGACCGTGGAAGATGAGGTCGGGGAACTGTTCGAAGCGGCGGTTCCATGCCTCGATATTGTGGACGGTCTCGCGGAAATTCTCGTGATAGGCGATGGTGACATGCACGGCATCGACGCCGCCCTCGCGCATCTGGCGGAAGATCTTCTCGGACCAGTTGGCATATTGCAGGCAGTCGATGCGGTGGGGCATGGCGCGGCTCCGGATCAGGGGATTGCGGGCGCATTGGGGCACGGGCGGGCACGCGGATCAATCGCAAAATAGGGAGGTGCGGGGCGCGGGTTTCTTTGCTTGTGCGGAACGCGGCAAGGTGTAACAGTGGCGGTCCGAGGTGCCGGTTCCCTTCGCGGAGGGGCCGGAGAATTGGGAAGCCGGTGAGAGGCCGGCGCTGCCCCCGCAACGGTAAGCATGGGGGGCAGGGGCGAGATTGCCACTGGACGGTTTTGTCCGGGAAGGTGCCCCTGTCCTGACCCGCGAGCCCGGAAACCAGCCTTGGAGCAACGTCAAGCCGCGGGGGGCGGTGCGGGCGGATGGGCTTTTGCCGTCGCTCCATTTCCCTTCGCCCCAGTTCGGCCCGGGGTGTGGCCGGTGGAGGAAGATGAGATGACCGCGACGCGGATACTGGACGGGTTGGAACGCAGCGATGCCACGGGGCCGGAGGCCGACAGCGTGGCGCGGCTGGGGTTCCTTGAATGGGCCTTCGGCCTCGAGGGCGAGGTGACGCCGGCCAAGGCGAAGGCCGCGCTGGACAGCGCCGAGGCGCAGGGACCGGAGAGCGATGCCGCCTGTGCCTTCGTGCTTTTCCTGCGGCAGGCGACGAGGCCCGTGACCGGCGGGCTGCGCCGGGGCCGGCGGCGGGCGCTTCACTGACGGAGGGCGCCCGGCTAGGGTCTGGCATGGCCAGCGAGAAAGAGAAGATGCAGGCGGGGGCGTGGTATACCTGCCATGACCCCGGAGCTGTTCGCGATGCAGGATGCGGCGCGGGCGGCGTGCCATGCGCATAATACCGGTGTGCCGGAGGAGCGGGGCCCGATTGGCGCGGCGCTGGCGGCGCTGTTCGCGGAGGTCGGCGAGGGCTGCATGATCGAGGCGCCGTTTCACTGTGCCTACGGGGTGAACATTCATCTGGGCGCACGGGTTTACATGAATGCGGGCTGTACGATCCTCGATACCGCCGAGGTGCGGATCGGGGACGATACGATGCTGGGGCCGGGGGTGCAGATCTATTGCCCGACCCATCACAAGGACCGGGCCAGCCGGGTGGCCGGGCTGGAGAGGGCAAGGCCGGTGACGATCGGGCGCGAGGTGTGGGTCGCGGGCGGGGCGATCCTGTTGCCCGGCGTGACGGTGGGCGACGGCGCGATCGTCGGCGCGGGCAGCGTGGTGACGCGGGACGTGGCGCCGGACACGATCGTGATGGGCAACCCGGCGCGGGTGCACGCCGGGTAGTTTGCGTCAGGCCTCCGTCAGGCCGCACCATTCGGCGATGAAAAGCGCGATGACGCCGGTGGATTGTTTCATCGACGCAAGGTCGATCCGTTCGTCGAAACCGTGGATGTTTTCGGCGACCGGCCCGTAACACAGGCTCGGGATGCCGTGGTAGAGCCCGTAGAAGCGGGTGTCGGTGAGGGCGGTGAAGGCGCGATCCTCGGGGCCATCGGTGCCGAAGACGGATTTATGCGCGGCCGAAAGCGCGGTTTCCGGGGCGTCGGCATTTTCCAGCACGAAGCCGTCGGCCTGAAAGCCGTTCCAGACGATATCGGGCGGGTTGGAGCGGAGGAACGGGTGCGCCTCGGCCGCGCGGGCGACGGTTTCGGCGATCTCGGCCTTCACGTCCTCGACCGACCAGCCGGGGAGCAGGCCCATGCGGCAGTCGACCTCGCACCATGCGGGCACGGAGGAGGCCCAGTCGCCGCCCGTGATCTTGCCTGCGTTGAAGTTGACCGGGTGTTCTTCGCCCTTGTAGGCCGGGTGGTCGGCGGCGCGGGCGTTGTAGGTTTCGCAAAGCTCTTCCAGCGCGGTGAGAAGCTGGAACGTGCCCATGATGGCGTTGGCCCCGGTGCCGGCATAGGCCACGTGGGTGGGCTTGCCCTGCACCCGCAGCTTGAACCAGACGACGCCGACCTGTGCGCGGACGAGGGTGTGGCCGGTGGGTTCGGGGATGAAGACGCAATCGGCGCGGTAGCCACGGGCGAGGGTGGCGAGCGCGCCCATGCCGGTGCTCTCCTCCTCGACGACGGATTGGTAATGGAGCCGGCCCTCGGGGGCGAAGCCCGCGCGGCGGATGGCGTCGACGGCGAAGAGCGCGGCGGTGTCGCCCGACTTCATGTCGCCGGCGCCGCGGCCGTACATCCAGCCATCCTTGATCACCGGGTCGTAGGGCGGGGCGGTCCACATCTCTGCCGGGCCTTCGGGGACGACATCGAGATGGCCCTGCAGGATCAGGGACTTGCCGCCCGATCCGGCGGCGTCGAGCGTGCCCGTCACCGAGCGGATGGCGACGAGATCGCCGCCGGAATCGCAAAAGCCCGGCTCGCCTGCCAGTTCGCTCATCGGGACGGTCCAGTCATCGACCTGCCAGCCGCGGGCGGCGAGCGCGTCGGACATGAAATCGAGCGCCGCGTCCTCCTCGCCCCGGCGGCTGGGGATGCGGGTGAGGTCGGCGAGAAAGGCGACCTGATCGTCGAAACCTGCCTCGACCGCGTCGAGAATGGCGTTTCGGGTTTTGTCGGGGATGGCGGACATGACGGCTCCTTTTGCGTTCGTGGGAAGGGGAGCAGGCGGGGGTCGGCCCGTCAAGGTGGATCGGAGGGCAGGGGGCCGGAACCGGGGCCGGACGGACGGCGTTCCGGTAGAGTAATGAAACCCGTCCGGCTGTTCCTTCCGACACTTCTGTTCTGCCTTGCCGCCTGTATCGAGATTCCGTCGGATCCGCTCGGGACCACGCGGAATGTCGAGGCGGCCGGCACGATGAAGGTGGGTTACGTCAGTGGCGAGGCGGACAGCCGACAGGCGGAAATGGAACGCTTTGCGGCGCGCGTCGCCGAGGCGCATGGCGTCGGCATCGACGGGCGCACCGGCGCCGAGGGCGCACTGCTGCGGGCGCTGGAGGAGGCCGAGCTGGACCTCGTCATCGGCGTCTTTCCCCAGAAATCGCCTTGGAAAAAGCGGGTCGCCTTCACGAGTTCCGTGGACAGACCGGAGCCCGGCAAGACGGTGCCGGTTCTGCGCGGGGCCGTGCATAACGGGGAAAACCGGTGGCTTCTGTCGATAGAGCGCGTCATCGAGAGGGACTCGTCGTGAGGAACGTTCCGACAGAGATATGCGATACCCTGCGCCGGGCCCGCCGGCTCGAGTGGTGGACGCTGTTCTGGCAGGCGACCATCGTCGTGGGGATGTATTTCGCCATCGGGTCGAGCCAGTCGATGAAGTCGGCCTGGGTCGAGGACCTTCTCGGGCTGTTGCCGGCCACCACCTTTCTTATCGCCCTGCATTTCGAACAGAAGCGCCCCACCGAACGCTTTCCTTTCGGATACGCGCGGTTCAACAGCCTCGCATTCCTCGTCTCTGCAACGGGGCTCGTCGTGATGGGCCTCTTTCTGGTCTACGATTCGTTGTCGAAGCTCGTTCAGGCGGAACACCCGACAATCGGACCGGCGCCGTTCTTCGGGGCCGATCTCTGGATGGGTTGGGTGATGGTGGCGGTGCTTGCCTATTCGGTCGTGCCGCCGGTGATTCTCGGCCGGTTGAAGATTCCGCTGGCCCGCAAGCTTCAGGACAAGGTTCTTTACACCGATGCGCTGATGCAGAAGGCCGACTGGATGACCGGACTTGCGGGCGCGTTCGGGGTGATCGGGGTGGGGCTCGGCTGGTGGTGGGCCGACTCGGTTGCCGCGCTGATCATCTCGGTGAACATCATCAATGACGGGCGCAAGGCGCTGACCATTTCCGCCGCCGAGCTGGTGGACGGCACGCCTCGCAAACTTGACACCAACGAGATCGCGGAGGACGCGAAACGGCTGGAGGAGAGCCTGAAGGCCGATTGGGGCGCGGGCCACGTGAAGCTGCGCGAGTGCGGGCGTTATATCTTTGCGGAGGTCGACCGGCTCGACGGGGCGCCGACGCTGGATCAGTTGTGGCCGGCCGGACAGGAGCGGCCGTGGCGCCTGGCTTCCGTCTCGAAGACGCTGCGGGTGCGGGAGACGGTCGAATAGCTGATTAGCGTGGGGGCTCGCGGCCCTTGCGCAATCTGGCGTGCCGCGAAAATCTGACCCCAAGAAAAGAAAACGGCGGCGCCTGGGAGGAGGAGTGGCGCCGCCGTTCCATTACGTTCAGCCCTGGGAGGAGGAGTAGGGCCTTACGCAGCTGTCAGAGCCAGAAATTGGCCCCGGTATTTTGGGCGACGACACCAGGGAGGAGGAGAGGTGCCGCCGCCATTTCCGAATGTCCCAGGGAGGAGGAGAGGGACACCCGAAACCTTGTTATTCGCCGTAGACTGCCTTGCGCGCTTCGGCGCGGATGCCGGACCGGTGGATACCGAGATCGGCCAGCGTGGCCGCGTCCAGCTCGGACAGTTCGCGCACGGTTGCGCGATAGGCGAGGTAGTCGTATGCCGCTTGCATCAGGTGATGCGCTGCAGCGCTTATTTCGATGGCGAGGCCCGCTTGTGCGGCGCTCTTCTCGCTGTAAGTTGCCATTTCCGGCTCCGTATTCTTTCCTGGGCGCCTCTTCTGCGAGAGGCTCGTGTTTTGTTGTTCGTTGAATTGAAGATAGCCAAATGCTGCAGTTGCACAATACCCAGATAAGCATTGCTGCTATGCAGAAAATGCATAAGCAACACTGACCTAAATTTCAGGCAAGAAGACTGTTTTTTAAGCGAAAAATATCTGCCCCTTGCAGGTGCAGAAAAATCTGCCACCTATTGCAGCAAGACTGACGGGAGAATGGGCATGACCGACATCCGCACTGCGATCGAGACCGAACTCAAGCGGCTGGAACTGCCCGACGGAGGCAATTTGATCTCGCGCGACATGGTGCGGGCCCTGTCGGTGGACGGCGGGGTTGCCCGATTCGTCATTGAGGCTCCCAGTCCCGAAATCGCGAAAAAGATGGAGCCGCTGCGCGCCGCGGCGGAGCGGGCGGCGGCCTCTGTGGAGGGGGTCGAGCGCGCCTCGGTCGCGCTGACGGCGCATGAGCAGAGTGCCAAGGCGCCGCCGAAACCCGCCGGCGGATCGGACGAGGGCGCGCCCTCGCTGAAGCTGGGCGGCCATCCGAAAGGCGGGCAGGCGTCGATCCGGCCGGCCTCGGTTCGGTCGCTGATCGCCGTGGGGTCGGGCAAGGGGGGTGTGGGCAAATCGACCGTTTCGTCGAACCTTGCCGTGGCGCTGGCCAAGCAGGGGCGCAAGGTGGGGCTTCTGGATGCCGACATTTACGGCCCCAGCCAGCCGCGGATGATGGGCGAGACCAAGCGCCCGGCCAGCCCCGACGGCAAGATCATCGAGCCGCTCAAGGCGCATGGCGTGACCTTCATGTCGATCGGCCTGATGCTCGACCCCGACAAGGCGGTGGTCTGGCGGGGGCCGATGCTGATGGGGGCGTTGCAGCAGATGCTGAGCCAGGTGAACTGGGGCGAATTGGACGTGCTGATCGTCGATTTGCCGCCGGGGACGGGCGATGTGCAGCTGACGCTGAGCCAGCGGGCCCAGCCCACCGGCGCGCTGATCGTGTCGACCCCGCAGGACGTGGCGCTTCTGGATGCGCGCAAGGCGATGGACATGTTCAACACGCTGAAGACGCCGATCCTTGGGTTGATCGAGAACATGTCGGTGTTTCATTGTCCGCAATGCGGGTACGAGGCGCATATCTTCGGGCAGGGCGGTGTGGCGAAGGAGGCCGAGAAGCTGGGGATTCCGTTCCTCGGTGCCTTGCCGATTGACCTCGATACGCGGCTGGCGGGCGACGAGGGAAAGCCCATCGCGCTGGGCGACGGGCCGATGGCGCAGGCCTATGCGCAGCTTGCCGACCGGCTGGTGCAGGGCGGGATGGCCTGACCGGCCAGTCGCCGGCGCGGCGGTTCGGGCTAGGTCTGGCCCATGCTGATCGCGGTGATCTGTATCTACATGGGTGTCTGGGGCTGCGCGTATTTTGCGGCGCAGGCGGCGGGCCGGGTGCGGTTCGCCGGGATGTACGCGGTGGCGGTGCTGGTGGTGCCGACCCTGTTCGGGCTGGCGTTCTGGCTGATTTACCAGCGGGTTGACGTGGAGGGCGCGGGCGACCTGACGCGGATGGTGATCCTGATCGGGGCGGGATTGGCGCTGGTCTTCTATCCGGCGATATACGTGCGCACGCGGCGGGGCGTTTGAAGGGTCAGTAGGTTTCCTTGGAAATCGGCAGCGGCGTGAGATTGCCGTTGTTGCGCTTCCGCTCCTCTTCGAGCGCGGCTTCCAGTTCGGCGGCGCGCCTGGCCTTGACGGCCTGTTGGGCCTCTTGCCGGGCCTTTTCCTTGGCTTCGCGTTCCGCCTGCGCGGCTTTCTCCGCCTCGATCGCGGCAAGGCGTTCGGCCTCGCGCTTGGCTTCGGCTTCTGCTTCAGCCACGGCCTTGGCCTGCCGCTCGGCCTCGCGCCGGGCTTCCTCGTCCTTCTCTGCCTCGAGACGGGCGATCTGTTCGGCTTCCTTGCGGACCTTTGCCTGCTCGGCAGCGATCCGCGCCTCCTCGGCCTTGAGGATCTTCTCGGCCTTTTCGGCAGCGGCGAGGCGTTTTTCCTTTTCGCCGGGAAGCTCGACCGGCGAGAGGCCCATCTGCCGGGCGGCGGCGAGCGAGATTTTCGCCGAATCAAGGCCCTGCGGTTTCTGGTAGGCGCGGATGGCGGCCTTGGTGCGCCCGTCCATCTCGCCGTTGATGGGGCCGCGGTAATGGCCGCGCGCCTTGAGCGCCCGTTGCAGGGAGGTGTTGAATTCCGGCGTGAGCTGGTACTCGCACGGCGTCTCGAACCACGTGGGTTTGCGCTGCTTGACGATCTTCTGCTGCGTTTCGGTCTTGTAGACGGCGGGGGTGCCGGCGGTGCCGTCGGCGGGCTGGACGACGACCTGTTCGGTCACCGTCTCGATCACGGCGGGGGTTTCATCCTGCCCCCAGCAGGTGCCGGGCTGGGCGCCGGGGGGCGCGTCGCGGGCGACCACCTCGGCGGGTTCGGCCATCTCGGGCAGGCCGGTCTGGCAGGCGCCCAGCAGGGATATGGCCGCAAGAACGGCGGGTAACGGTTTGATTTTCATGCTCGATGCCTCTGCCGGGCGTTTTGTTGGGCCGCAGTTTAACTGGTTTCACCCTCGCGGGGAAGCGGGCAATCGGGATCGAGCAGCCGGTCTAGCAGCGGGGACACATCCTCGATCTCTTCGGCGACGACATGGACGACGCCGGCCTCGCGCTGAACCCGGCCGGTGACGCGCAGAAGCCGCCCCGAGATCACCGCCCGGCGGAAGCGTTCGTACATGTTGCGCCAGACCACGATGTTGACCACGCCGGTCTCGTCCTCGAGCGTGAGGAAGATCACGCCCTTGGCGGTGCCGGGGCGCTGGCGCAGGATGACGAGCCCGGCCACGGTGACGCGGGCGCCGCCGGGCGGTTCGTCGAGCCGGGCGGCGACGAGGGCTGCGGGCGGGCGGGGCCAGTTGCCGGGGCGGGTGGGGGACAGGACCTTCATGGGAACGAATATAGAACATTCGGGATTTGTCGCAACTCCCGGTGCGTCCTGTCGCAAATGGGGCTGGCCTCTCTTACATGGCTTGGCTAGGAACCATTGAAATCCGAGGCGAGGGAGACCGCAGTCATGGCGAAAATCACCTATATCGAGCACAACGGGACCGAGCACGTGGTCGAGGTGGCCAACGGGCTGACCGTGATGGAAGGCGCGCGCGACAACAACATCCCCGGCATCGAGGCGGATTGCGGCGGGGCCTGTGCCTGTTCGACCTGCCATGTTTATGTCGATCCGGCCTGGGTGGAGAAGCTGCCCGAGAAGGACGACATGGAAGAGGACATGCTCGATTTCGCGTATGAGCCTGACCCGGCGCGCTCGCGCCTGACCTGCCAGCTCAAGGTGAGCGATGCGCTGGACGGGCTGATCGTGCAGATGCCGGAAAAGCAGATCTGATGCGGTTCGCGGCGGCGGCTGCCCTCGGGCTGCTGCTGCCGGCTGTTGGCTGGGGCTGCGAGGCGCGGACCGGGGGCTATGGCCTGCCGGGGCGGTTTGCCGAGGCGATGATTTTCAACGAGGCGCCCGGTGGCGGCGTGCATGAGGGCTGGGCGCCACGCAGCGCCCGGCTGGTCATGCATGCGGGGTTTTTGCGCGAGACAGATGAATACGCGCATGGCGTGCTGGGCGATCTGCGGGATGCCAAGGGGCTGACGGTGCATCTGCGTTTGCCGGGGGATGAGCGGATCACCTGCCCGGCGGAAGTCATTCTGCCGGAGGGCGAGGTGTTCGAGGATATCGTGCCGCGGCTGGCGGATCTGGATGGCGATGGGGTGCCGGAGATTGTCGTGGTCCGGTCGAGTGCCGCGAAAGGCGCGCGGCTGGCCATCTATGACCGGCGGGCAAGGCTTGTGGCGGCGACGCCCCCTATCGGTCAGCGGCATCGCTGGCTGGCCCCGGCGGGGGTGGGGGATCTGGATGGCGACGGGCTGGTGGAGTTGGCCTATGTGGACCGGCCTCACCTCGCCAAGCGGTTGCGGGTGTGGCGGTTTCGGGGTGGCAAGCTAAGCCATGTGGCGGATGCGGAGGGGTTTACCAATCACCGCATCGGCTGGGATTTCATCGCCGGGGGCCTGCGGAGCTGTGGTGGTGTGTCCGAGATTGTCACCGCCAGCGCCGACTGGACGCGGATCATTGCGGCGCGGCTGATATCAGGCAAAATCCAACGCCGCGATATCGGCCCTTACACCGGTCCTGACAGTCTCAACGCGGCAACCCGCTGCCCCTAATTCTTCTGGCCAAAAATATCCCGGCCCCTCGCTCCGGTCGGATGGCCGCAGGCCATTCGAACCCATCAGATCAAAGCGCCCGCCAGCCGATATCGCGCCGATAGACCCCCTCGGGCCAGTCGATCTTGTCGATCATGCCATAGGCCCGGTCCGCCGCCTCGCGCAGGCTCGCCCCCCGAGCGGTGACGTTCAGCACCCGCCCGCCGGTGGCGACAAGCTGGCCGTCTTTCCGGCCCGTGCCGGCGTGAAAGACCATGTGGAAGCTGTCTTCGGCAACGTCCTCCAGCCCCTTGATGCGGCTGCCTTTTTCATAGGCGCCGGGGTAGCCTTCGGCGGCCATGACCACGGTGATGACGTGATCTTCGGCCCAGTTGACGCGGGCCTCGGAGAGGCGGTTTTCGGCGGCGGCATGGAGGAGGTCGAGCGCCTGCGCGCCGAGGCGCATCATCAGGACCTGGCATTCCGGGTCGCCGAAGCGGACGTTGTATTCGACAAGGCGGGGGATGCCATCCTTGATCATCAGCCCGGCGTAGAGGACGCCTTGATACGGCGTGCCGCGTTTGACCATTTCCCTCAGGGTGGGTTTTACGATCTCGTTCAAGGCCTTGTCGGCGATAGTTGATGTGAGGACAGGCGCGGGGGAATAGGCGCCCATGCCGCCGGTATTGGGGCCGGTGTCGCCTTCGCCGATGCGCTTGTGGTCTTGGGCTGTGCCGATGGGAAGGGCCTCTTCCCCGTCGCAGAGGATGAAGAAGGAGGCTTCTTCGCCCTCCATGAATTCCTCGATCACCACCTCGGCGCCGGCCCCGCCGAAGGCGCCGCCGAACATGTCGTCGATGGCGGCGTGGGCGTCTTCCACGGTTTCGGCGACGATCACGCCCTTGCCAGCGGCGAGGCCGTCGGCCTTGACCACGATCGGGGCGCCTTGCTTGCTCACGTAGTCCTTGGCCGCTGCCGCGTCGGTGAAATGACCATAGGCGGCGGTGGGGGCGTTTGCCGCGTCGCAGATTTCCTTGGTGAAGCTCTTTGAGGCTTCGAGCCGGGCCGCTTCCTCGGACGGGCCGAAGACCAGCAGGCCCGCGTCGCGCAACCTGTCGCCGACGCCGGCGGCCAAAGGCGCCTCTGGGCCGATGATGACGAATTCGATGGCGTTGGCGTCGCAGAAATTCACCACCGCCGCGCCGTCCTCGATATCGAGCGTGGCGCATTCGGCGATCTCGGCGATGCCGGCATTGCCGGGGGCCACGATCAGCTTGTCGCATTTGGGGTTCTGCATCACCGCCCAGGCCAGCGCGTGTTCGCGCCCGCCGCCGCCGAGGATCAGAATGTTCATGGCGCACGCCTCCTTGCCCGGTTCCGGCCTCTCGATAGCGGCAGTGACGGAAGGTGGCAAGAAGGGGGAACAGGGCGGCGTGGCAGACGTTGGGACCCCAAGACATTCACTCCAACGAAAGGACACGCAACATGGCACGTCTCGACAACAAGAAAGTCGCCATTCTGGCCACCAACGGCTTTGAACAGTCGGAACTGGAACACCCGCTGAAAGCGCTGCGCGAAGCCGGCGCGGAGGTGCATGTCGTCTCGCCCGAGAGTGGCGAGATCAAGGGCTGGGAAGGCAGCGACTGGGGCACGTCCGTCTCCGTCGACAAGGCGCTCGACGATGCGCAGGCCGATCACTATGACGCGCTGGTGCTGCCGGGCGGGCAGATCAACCCCGACCTGCTGCGGGCCAACCCCACGGCCGTTGAATTCGTCAAGGCGTTCTGGAGCGCCGGCAAGCCGATTGGCGCCATCTGTCACGGGCCGTGGCTGCTGGTGGAGGCCGACGTGGTGAAGGGGCGCAAGGTGACCTCGTTCCACTCGATCAAGACCGACGTGATCAACGCAGGCGGCGAGTGGGAAGACAGCGAATGCGTCACCGACAACGGTCTCGTGACCAGCCGCAACCCCGATGACCTGCCGGCCTTCAGCGCCAAGATGATCGAAGAGATCGCAGAGGGTCGCCACGACCTGAGCGCCGCGTAAGCGGGCGCTTTTCATCGCCGATCAGATCGGGCATGAATGGCTCATGTCCGATCTGATCGATGACCCGTCACCGGGCGAGAACGCGCCCGAATTTTCCGTCTCCGAACTGTCCGGCGCGGTCAAGCGCGTGGTGGAGGGGGAGTTCGGGTTCGTTCGTGTCCGAGGCGAGGTGGGCCGCGTGTCGCGGCCGCGTTCGGGGCATGTCTATCTCGACCTGAAGGATGACCGGGCCGTTCTGGCCGGGGTGATCTGGAAAGGGGTGTCCCAGCGTCTGGCGGTGCAGCCGGAGGAGGGGATGGAGGTTGTCGCCACCGGGCGGCTGACCACCTTTCCGGGGCAGTCGCGGTACCAGATCGTCATCGACGATGTGAAGCCCGCCGGTGTGGGCGCGCTGATGGCGCTTCTCGAGAAGCGGCGCAAGGCGCTTGCGGCGGAGGGGCTGTTTGACGAGGGCCGCAAGAAGAGGCGGCCGTATCTTCCTGAAATCATTGGTGTTGTCACGTCACCCTCGGGTGCGGTGATCCGGGATATCTTGCATCGCCTGCGGGATCGGTTTCCGCGCAAGGTGCTGATCTGGCCGGTGGCGGTGCAGGGCGATCGTTGCGCGCCGGAAGTGGCGCGGGCCATCGAGGGGTTCAACCGGCTGACGCCCGGCGGCGCGCTGCCCCGGCCCGATCTTTTGATCGTGGCAAGGGGTGGTGGGTCGGTCGAGGACCTGTGGGGGTTCAACGAGGAAATCGTGGTTCGGGCGGTGGCGGCCTCGGAGATTCCGCTGATCTCGGCGGTAGGGCACGAGACGGACACCAACCTGATAGATTTCGCCGCCGATGTGCGGGCGCCGACGCCGACGGCGGCGGCGGAGCTGGCGGTGCCGGTGCGGCTGGACCTGCTGGCGTGGTTCGACAATCAGGAGGCGCGGCTGACCCATGCGCTGACCAAGGGGATCAGCGACCGGGGCCAGCGGCTGCGCGATCTGGCGCGGGCGTTGCCGCGGGTGGAGACCTTGCTGGACGGGCCGCGTCAGAGGCTGGATGGCTGGGCCGAGCGGTTGCCCAATGCGCTGACCCGGTCGGTGCAGCTCAGGCGGGTGCAGCTTTTCGAATGTTCCGGCGCGTTGCGCCCCGGCCTGCTGCGGCGGGCTTGCGAGAGTGATCGGCGGCGTCTGGATGCGGCGGTGGCACGGTTGAGCCCCGGGGTTATCGAGCGGGATATCGAGCGGAAGTCGCGCGACCTGACGGCGCTGTCGCGGCGGCTGTCGGATGCCGGGACGCGACAGGTGCAGCGCTGGCGCGAGCGGATCGACGGGCTGGAGCGGCTGCGGGAGACCGTGGGGTACGAGGCGACGTTGCGGCGCGGCTATGCGGTGGTGCGCGGCGATGGCGGCGTGGTGACGACGAAGGCGGCGGCGGAGACGGCCGGGGCGCTGGAGATCGAGTTCGCCGACGGGCGGCTGCCGGTGGTGTCGGGCGGCGGCGGGGCGGTGAAGCGGGCGAAGCCCAAGCCGGATGCGCCTGACCAGGGGTCGTTGTTCTGATATTTGCGGGTTGAGCCTGAAATGTCAGGATTTGGAAAGCATCCGCATCATTTCAGAGATTAAGGCGCCTGTCCGCATCGCGAAACGACAAGCCTAGACGCCGACGTCGGGCCCCATGCACATCAGCGGTTCATCCGTCTGGCGGACTTCGTAGAGTTCTGTCTGGGCCGGGTCGTTCTCGAACTGGGCGGTCAGCCCGCCGGAGCGGCGCGTGAAGCTCCAGCATTGCGGATCGGGCTGGTTGTCGTAGACAAAGCAGATCAGCCCGTCATCCTCGTACCAGACACCTTCCTGGCACTTGCCGTCGAGAAAGGTCCAGCGGACGCGGCGGTTGGCGAGGTATTCCTCGGCGCCGTAGGGCTCTCCTCGCGACCCGTAATAGAAGGTCTTGCCCTTGGTGTAGGCTTCGAAATCTTCCGCGTCCATCACGTCGGCCGCCGTGGCGGGGAAGGGCAGGGTCAGCAGGCAGAGGGTCAGAAGGGTTTTGCGCATGGGGCGAGTTTGGCAGAAGCGACGGCGGGGCGCTAGCCGATTTCGACAGCGTCGGCACGGGTTTCGGGCGACGTTACGTCAATGGTCTGCCACCGGTCGCAGCGCGGGTTCATCATGCGAAACCAGAGCGGGGGGACCATGGCGATCGCGGCCATCACCGGCAGCGAGCGGGGCAGGCAGGGCATGGTGCCAGGGTCGAGCTGCAGCGCCGGGTAGGGGCGCGCGGGGGTGATGTGATGATCGGAATGGCGCGGGGCGTTGACGGTGAGGGCGGAGGAGAAAACCTGTGGTGCGTTCCACGAATGCTGCGGGCCGACGGGCTCGGGTTTGCCATTGGGCAGGGCGCGGCGGCGGAGGCCGTAATGCTGGACGTAATCCGACATAAGGATTTGTAATTGCGCGTAAATCGCCATGGCGAGGAGGGCGGCAAGGCCGGTGGGCCCGGCAAGGAGGAGCGCGGCCGCCATGGTGGCGAGGGCGCCGCCCACGTAGGTAACGTAGGGGTGCAGGCCGGGGGATTTGGCATGGCGCCGGCGGCGGTTCTCGGCGCGCAGACCGGCGAGGAAGGATTGCCGGCCGACGCGGAGGGCGAAGCGGTAGAAGTTTTCGCCGCGCGGGGCGCTGTTGGGGTCGGCGGCGCTGGCGACATGGACGTGGTGGACGAGAAGATGCGCGCTGGCGTGGTGGCCGACGAGGAGGGTGGTGTACATCCAGCGGCCGAGATGGCGGAGCATCCGGTTCGGCTTGTGGATCAGTTCGTGCGCCACGGGGTGGGAGATCTGGCCGAAGACGAGGCCGCAGGCGATGGCCGTCAGCACGCGCTCGACCGGGGTGAGGCCGCTGGGGCCGCCGGCGGCCCATGTGCCAAGGGCGAGCAGGGCGAAATGGGCAAGGCCCAGCGTGGCGAGAAGGGGGGCGGCGGCGGGAAACTCGGCCTCGGGGTCGGTGTTCACGGGGGCGTGGGCGATGAGCCTGTCCATCAGGAAGACGAAACCCGTGAGATAGAGGGCCGCAAGCCATGGCCAGACGCCCCCGAAAACGGCGGCGAGGCCTGCAAGCGCGCAGGCCGTGAGCGTGACACCGGCGAACAGACGCACCGTTTGCCTTCCTTTCGCCCCCGAGGACCCGATACCGAAGATGTCTACTACACAGTCGGTAAAGGAAACCGCAACGCTTCCGGGCCCTTGTTTGTCGTTTTTGGCATCGCGTTGTAGCCGTGCCACCGGTAGAACCCGGGCAACCACGTCAGAGGAGGTGTCGGATGGCACTGGATGAGCGCAAGGGTGTCTGGAAGTCGGGGCGCGGCAAGGGCCGGCACACGCCGAAGGGGCGTCAGCTCGAGGATCAGGCGTGGGAGGACGTGCGCCGGCTTCTGGGCGACGGGCCGCGGCGGGCGGATCTGCTGATCGAGTATCTGCACCTGATCCAGGACGAGTTCGGGTACCTGTCGGCCGGGCATCTACGGGCGCTGGCGGAAGAACTGCGCGTGGCGCAGGCGGAAGTCTATGAAGTTGCGACGTTTTATGCGCATTTCGACGTGGTCAAGGAAGGCGAGACGCCGCCGCCGGCGCTGACGATCCGGGTGTGCGATTCGCTGAGTTGCGAGTTGGCCGGGGCGCAGGAGTTGAAGGCGGCGCTGGAGAGCGGGCTGGATGCGTCGGAGGTGCGGGTTCTGCGGGCGCCGTGCATGGGGCGGTGCGATACCGCGCCGGTGCTGGAGCTTGGGCACAACCATATCGATCATGCGACGCCGGAGAAGGTGAATGCGGCGATCGCGGCCGGGGACACGCATGCGCATTTGCCGGATTATCAAGGGCTTGCGGGTTATCGTGAAAGTGGTGGTTATGCCACGCTGGAGACGGTGCGCAAGAGCGGTGTGTTCGAGGATATCCAGCAGACGCTGCTGGATGCGGGCGTGCGCGGGCTTGGCGGGGCCGGGTTCCCTTCGGGCCGGAAATGGGGCTTCGTGCGGGCCGAGAAGGGGCCGCGCTATCTGGCCGTGAATGGTGACGAGGGGGAGCCGGGGACGTTCAAGGACCGCTTTTACCTCGAGCGGGAACCGCATGTTTTCCTTGAAGGAATGCTGATCGCGGGCTGGGCCGTGGAGGCCGAGACCTGTTTCATCTACATGCGTGACGAATACCCGGCCGTGCTGGAAATCCTGCGGCGCGAGATCGCGGCGCTGGAGGAGGCGGGGATTGTCGAGCCGGGCTATATCGACCTGCGCCGGGGCGCGGGGGCGTATATCTGCGGCGAAGAGAGTGCGATGATCGAATCGATCGAAGGCAAGCGCGGTCTGCCGCGGCACCGGCCGCCCTTCGTGGCGCAGGTGGGGATCTTTGACCGGCCGACCCTGGTGAACAATGTCGAGACGCTTTACTGGGTCACGAAGGTGCTGCGCGAGGGCAAGGATGTGCTGGCGGGGACCGAGAAAAACGGGCGGAAGGGGCTGCGGTCCTTCTCGGTTTCGGGCCGGGTGAAGCAGCCGGGTGTGCATCTGCTGCCGGCGGGCTCGACCATTTCGGATGTGATCGAGGCCGCGGGCGGGATGCTCGATGGCCATGAATTCAAGGCCTATCAGCCGGGCGGGCCGTCTTCGGGGCTGTTGCCCGCGTCGATGGCGGATGTGCCGCTGGATTTCGACATGCTGCAGGAGCATGGCACGTTCATCGGGTCCGCCGCCGTGGTGGTTCTGTCGGACAAGGACAGCGCCAAGGAGGCCGCGCTCAACATGCTGCGGTTCTTCGAGGATGAAAGCTGTGGCCAGTGTACGCCGTGCCGGGTGGGCTGTGAGAAGGCCGTGAAGCTGATGGAGGCGGACCGGTGGGATCAGCCGCTGTTGGAAGAGCTGTGCCAGGCGATGGGCGATGCCTCGATCTGTGGTCTGGGGCAGGCGGCGCCGAACCCCATTCGCCTGACGATGAAGCATTTCCCGGATGAGGTCTGAGGGGTAAGCCCCTCAGATCGCTTTGAAAAGCCGCTGGAATAGGCGGCCGCCTACGCGCGGCATGCCGACCATGTAGATGATCACCAGCGCGAAGAGGATGAGCGCGGGCAGGCCGTTCAGTTGAAACCCGCCCTCGGTGGTGTCGCCGGTGATGCTGGCGATGATGAAGCCGAATATGAAGAAACTGATAAGCAGATCGAAAATAAAGGCGATGACGACGCGCCATGTTGCTGGTCTGGTCGTGGCTTCCGACATTTTTGTCCCTCCGCAAGCCTTGGAATGCTGTGACTTTAGCGCGGGTTTTGCGTCAGAAGAAGCAGATGATTGCCAGCGAAGGGTAAACAACCGGTAAGGACGGCGTTCCGTGCCCCGCCCCGGCGGGCCGAGGCTTCCATATCCCGGCCAATGGGATTAGGTGAAAGACAGGCAACCCGGAGGGCCCATGGCGTTTTTCTCAAAGCTAAAGGAACGCTTGTTCAAATCTTCCTCGAAGCTGGAGGAAGGGCTGGACGCGATCGTCGAGGACGGGGGCGAGGCGGAGGCGGCCGCGCCCGAACCGCCGGAGCCGCGCGAGCGGCCGGAGGCGCCGCCGGGCGTGCCGGAACCGGATCTGCCCGAGCCGACCGAGGCGCCGCCGGAGGCGCCGGAGCCCGATTTGCCAAGGCCGCAGGAAGCGCCGCCGGAAGCGCCGCAACCGGATCAGCCGCCGGTGCCGGATGCGCCGCGGGAAGACCCGCAGCCCGACCTACCGCCCGCGCCCGGATCGCCGCCGGAGACGCCGGAGCCGGATTTGCCAGAGCCGACCGAGCCGCCGCAGGAAGTGCCCACGCGGGACGTGCCGCCGGCGCGGGACGTGGCGCCCGAGGCGATGCCCGCCCCGATCCCCGAGCCGATACCGGGCCCGCAGGGAGAGCTTGCGCCGGAGACCGCGCCGCGGCCGGGCCTGCTGGGCCGGCTGTTCGGCCGGGGCGAGGCGAAGACGGTGGTGCGCCGGGCGCTCGATGACGACATGCTGGAGCAGCTCGAAGAGTTGCTGATCACGGCGGATATGGGCGTGGACACGGCGCTGCGGGTGACGGCGAACATGGCCGAGGGGCGGATGGGCAAGCGCCTGTCGAGCCAGGAAATCAAGGAATTGCTGGCCACCGAAATCGCCCGGATCATGGAGCCGGTGGCCTCCCCCATGCCGCTTTATCCCAACCGCCCGCAGGTGGTGCTGGTGGTGGGGGTGAACGGGTCGGGCAAGACCACGACGATCGGCAAGCTGGCGAGCCAGTTCAAGGCGGCGGGCAAATCCGTGGTGATTGCCGCCGGTGATACGTTTCGCGCCGCCGCGGTGGAGCAGTTGCAGATCTGGGGCGAGCGGGCCGGGGTGCCGGTTTTGACGGCGCCCGAGGGCAGCGACCCTGCGAGCCTTGCTTGGGATGCGATGGACAAGGCGCAGAAGGATGGTGCCGATCTGTTGATGATCGATACGGCGGGGCGGTTGCAGAACCGGGCCGACCTGATGGAAGAGCTGGCCAAGATCGTGCGGGTGATCCGCAAGAAGGACGAAAGCGCGCCGCATAACACCCTGCTGGTGCTGGATGCGACGACCGGGCAGAACGCGCTGTCACAGGTGCAGACCTTCCAGAAGCTGGCGGATGTGAGCGGGCTGGTGATGACCAAGCTGGACGGCACCGCGAAGGGCGGCGTGCTGGTGGCGCTGGCCGACAAGTTCGGGCTGCCGATCCATGCGATCGGGGTGGGCGAGCAGATCGACGATCTGGCGCCGTTCGACCCGGAGGAGTTCGCCGCCGCGCTGACCGGGCTCGAGGCGCGGTGAGCCGGTCAGTGGGTGCCCATCCACTTTTCGATCTGCCGCAGGGCCAAGAGCACGACGATCACGATGGCGGTGGTCATGGCCGCGAGCGCCATCTGGCCCGCGCCGCAGCCGAGGCCGACGGCCCCGGCCAGCCAGAGCGAGGCGCCGGTGGTGACGTTGCGGACCTCGCCCTTGGAGGTGAAGATCAGCCCGGCGGCGAGGAAGGCGACGCCGGCGGTGACCGCCTCGATCATGCGGAGGGGATCGTTCCGCTGTTCGCCCTGACCGCCGAACTCGAGCGCCGCGAGTTCCTGACCGATGATCACGAAGAGGCAGGCCGCGACCGAGACGAGGATATGGGTGCGCAGGCCCGCGGGCTTGTGACGCCATTCCCGTTCCATGCCGATCAGCGCCCCGAGCACCACCGCCCCGGTAACCCGGGCAAAGGATACCGAGGCCGGAACGGCGGAAAATCTTCCGGTGAACATGTCGGCGAAATGATCGATCATGGTGTTTGTCTCCTACCTGACATTTCAACGAATTCGGGGGCCCGCGGTTCCGGGGCGGCCGCGCGGGAATGAGCGACTGGCTGATCTCGCTGGAGGGCACCGAGGCGGGGCATACGCTGGCCATGTGCCTGGCGGTGTTCGCGGCCTTTCTGCATGCCGTCATGGGGGCGTTGCAGAAGGGAAGGGTCGACCCGTGGACGAGCCGGGGGGCGATCGACGCCAGCTATTTCGTGATCTCGGTGCCGCTGGCGCTGTTCGTGGTGCCGTGGCCCGAGCCGCATATGTGGCCGATCTTCGCGCTCTGTGCGGTGGTGCACCTTGTCTACAAGATGTTTCAGGGCATGGCCTATATGCGGGGCGCCTATACGGTGGTCTACCCGGTGGTGCGGGGGACGGGGCCGCTGTTCACGGTGATCGGGGCGTGGCTGTTGTTCTCGGAGACGTTCACGCCGGTGCAGTGGCTGGGCGTGGGGGTGTTGCTGGCGGGGATCTACGGGCTGGCGATTTATAACCTGCGCACGATCCGGGTGGCGCGGGAGACGATGCCCGCCGCGCTGGCGCTGGCGGTGATGACGGGGATTTTCGTGGCGCTTTACACCACGATCGACGCCTATGGCATCCGGGCCACGGCGAACCCGTTCACCTTCATCGTGTGGCTGTTCCTTGTCGACGGCATCTGCATTCCGATTTATGCGCTCTGGCGCTGGCAGCGGCTGGAGCTGCGGCCCGAGCCCGGCGCGTTGCTGGTCAGGGGTGTGCTCGGGGCGGTGGTGGCTTATATGTCGTTCGGGTCGATCATGCTGGCCACGCGGCTGGACAAGGTGGGCGAGGCGGCGGTGCTGCGCGAGACATCGACGGTGTTCGCCGCGCTGATCGGCTGGCTGGTGCTGCGCGAGACGGTGGGCCCGCGGCGGATCGCGCTGATGACGCTGATTGCAGCGGGCGCGGTGATTGTGGAATTCGGAGGCTGAGAGGCAGACATGGCAGGACGGCAGATCAACCAGGGGCTCAAGACGGCGCTGGAGCTTGGCCCGATCATCGGGTTCTTCGTGGCCTATCTCTGGCTCAAGGACGACACGTTCCTGATCGGCGGTAGGGAGTATGACGGTTTTATCGTGGTCACCGCCGGGTTCATCCCGGTGTTCCTGTTGGCGATGGGGGTCTTGTGGGCACTGACCGGGCATCTGTCGAAGATGCAGATTGTGACGGCGGTGCTGATCATCGTGTTCGGGGGGATGAGCGTGTGGTTCAACGACCCGCGGTTCTTCAAGATGAAACCGACGATCATCTACCTGCTGTTCGGCGGCCTGCTGGGCATCGGGTTGCTGCGCGGGCAGTCGTGGCTGGAATACGTGATGGAAGGGGTGATGCCGCTGACCCATCGGGGGTGGATGCTGCTGACCAAGCGGCTGATGCTGTTCTTCTTCGGGCTGGCGATCCTGAACGAGGTGATCTGGCGGACGATGTCCGAGGAGAGCTGGGTGTATTTCAAGACATTCGGGCTGACGGCGGCGATTTTCCTGTTCTTCATCTTTCAGGGCGGGCTGTTCAAGGAACATGGCACGCAGGGCGAGAGCGACGACAAGGCGTGAGGGGCCGCGCGATCGCCAGACCGCGGGGTGGCGATCGCGCGGCGTCGCGCCCTTGGCGCGACTTGATTCCGCGCGGTTAACAAGCCGTTAACTCTGGTGCGATTCCGGTTCAGAGTGATGCATCGCGGCGCACGGGGAGCGGCAGGCGCAATTCGGGCAGTCGCAGCACGCGGGACCAGCGCGGGTCGGGCCGGTCGGGGAGGCTGGCGCGGAGGCGGGCCTGGGATAGGGCCTCGGGGTGGCGCAGGAGGGTGCGGTAGAGGCTGAAGACGCCGGGGCGGAGGTAGGACGACCAGTGGCAGATCCGCCCGCTGGGCGGGGCGACGGGGAAGCCGTGGGCGTTGAGCGCGCGCAGCGTGCCGGGGTGGTCGAGTTGCAGGGTCAGGGTGTTGGGCTGGCGCGGCATGGTCTGGGCCAGCGTCCCGTCACCGCGATGAGGCGGGGCGATGAGGCGTTCGAGCAGGAAATCGAAGAGATCGTTCTCGCGGCTGGTGACGTTGAACACCTCCGCCCCGCAGCCCGCCGGGGTGGCGAGCGCCGCGCGGGCGCGGCCTCCGAACTCGGCCGGATTGAGCAGGATGGCGCGGCCGATATCGCCCTCGGTCAGGTGCGGCAGGGCCGACAGCGCGACGCGGGCGCCCAGCGAATGGGTGAGCAGGTGGACGGGGCGACCGGGTGCGGCGCGGCGGATTTTCCGGATCAGGGCGGCCAGCGCATGGCCCGCTTTTTCGGCGCGTGCGTAGGCCTGCCAGATGGTGCCGAGCGCGGACCAGCCGAAGGCGATGCCGAGCCCTTCGTCCGCGAACCCGGAGCCGAAACCCAACTCGCGCGGCCAGCTCAGCGCTTTCCAGCAGTCGCGGGCGGGTTCGAGCGAGAGGATGTGGCGGTGCGGGCAGTCGAAGCGGTCGCCCGGGGCGAACTTGAAGCCGTGGATCATGATGATGACGGGGCCGGGGGTTTCGAGCCCCTCGGCCAGTGCGTTGCCCAGCGGACGGGGCGAACCGTGAAGTTCCGGGCCGTTCTGGCCTGCGGTGATCTGAAGAAGCGGCATCCTGCGCGTAATCCCACTACATCTTGTGGCGAGGGGTTACGCGCACCATACGAAACTATTTTGAACCTATGGTTAAGGGACCGTGACATTGCCCCCGCGGGATTGACGCGGCGGCGGGCCGGGGCTAAAGAAATTGCCGTGGCGATTTGTTACCGGATTGCGGGCCACGTAAAACAACACCGCTAAAGAGGTCAGGATGAAGGAACCCCCTTTCGCTTGGCCGCGTCGGGGGTTTTTTCATGGGCAAAAGGGCCCAAGAGGACGGATTATGAAAGACTGGAACACACGCACGAAACTGGTTCACGCGGGCAGCCGCCGGAGCCAGTATAACGAGGTCAGCGAGGCGATCTTCCTGACGCAGGGCTTTGTCTATGACAGTGCCGAGGCCGCCGAGGCGCGGTTTCTCGAGGCCGGGCCGGACGAGTTTATCTATGCCCGCTATGGCAACCCGACGGTGAAGATGTTCGAGGACCGGATCGCTGCGCTGGAGGGCGCGGAGGATGCGTTTGCCACTGCCAGCGGGATGGCGGCGGTGTCGGGGGCGCTGATTTCGATGCTGCGGGCGGGGGATCACGTGGTCTCGGCGCGGGCGCTGTTCGGGTCGTGTTTATACGTTCTGGAAGAGGTGCTTACACGGTTCGGCGTGGAGGTGACGTTTGTCGACGGCACCGACGTGGAGGCGTGGCGGGCGGCCGTGCGGGAGGGCACCAAGCTGGTGTTCTTCGAGACAATGGCGAACCCGACGCTGGACGTGGTGGACGTGAAGGCGGTGGCGGAGATTGCCCATGCGGTGGGCGCCAAGGTGGTGGCCGACAACGTGTTCGCGACGCCGGTTTATTCCAAGGCGCTGGAGCTTGGGGCGGACGTGGTGGTTTATTCCGCGACCAAGCATATCGACGGGCAGGGGCGGACGCTGGGTGGCGTGATCCTTGGCAGCCGGGAGTATATCCGCAAGACGGTCGAGCCGTATATGAAGCATACCGGCGGGTCGATGTCGCCCTTTACGGCGTGGGTGATGCTGAAAGGCATGGAAACCATGGCGTTGCGGGTCAGGGCGCAGGCGGCGACGGCGCTGGAGATGGCGGAGGCGTTGCAGGGGCATGGCAAGCTGGAACGGGTGATCTATCCGGGGCATGAGAGCCATCCGCAGCACGCGCTGGTGAAGCGGGATATGGGGGCCGGGGGCACGGTGATTTCGCTGGACGTGAAAGGCGGGCAGGCGGCGGCGTTCCGGTTCCTCAATGCGCTGGATATCGTGTTGATTTCCAACAATTTGGGCGATGCGAAGTCGATCGCGACGCATCCGGCGACGACCACGCATCAGCGGCTGTCGGATGAGCAGAAGGACGTGCTGGGAATCACGCCGGGGCTGGTGAGGCTGTCGGTGGGGATCGAGGATACGGGCGACCTGATTGCCGACGTGATGCAGGCGCTGGAGGCGGTCTGAAGCGGCCAAATCCGACGTCGGTATAACGTCGGTATTTTGTCGGTATTGCGTCGGTTTTGTTTCGGTAATGGGGGCGGTGCTCGTCCGGCCTTGCGGCCGGCCTCGCGATGGCTGGGGCGGGCCCGAGGGGGCCGCGCCGTCAGACTTCCGGGCAGTCGAGGCGCTCAAGGGTTGGCCAGTCATCCTCGCGCAGAACCTCGCCTGTTTCGAGGATCGACTTGAGGTTCGACAGCACCGCCGGCCAGCCCTCGCGCACGCTCTGGTCCATCGGCGAGTCGGGTTCGAGCTCGGCATGGCGGACGGTGAGCTTGGTGTCGGGGCCGAGGGCCACCAGTTCATAGGTGACGCGGGAGAGTTTTTCGGGATTGTCGGCCTCTTTGCCGAAGGCCCAGCTCCAGACCATGCGGGTGGGCGGGTCGATCTCGATCACGCGGCCGCGTATGTCGACCGTGCCGTCGGCGTCGGTGCGCACATGCTCCCACGGCGCGCCCTTTTTCCATGTCGAGCGGTTCTCGTGGCCCCAGTAGCGGCGGGTGAGTTCGCCGTCGATCAGGCCGTTCCAGACGGTGTCGATATCGGCGCGGATGAAGACGGCGTAGACGAAATCCGAAGCGACGGGTTTGCCGGTGGCGGCGCGGGTGTTGTGGGCCGGGGTGAGGTCGTCAGCCATGGCGTTTGGTCTCCTTCTCGGGGGGTTCGATGCGGGTCTTGAACTCGGCCAGCGCGTCGAGGCGGGCGTCTTCGAACTTGCCGACCCAGCGATGCACGATGCCGGTCAGCGGGACGGGGTTGAGGAAGTGGCGCTTGTTGCGCCCCTCCCATTCGGTGGTGACGAGGTTTGCGGCCTCGAGGATGGCGATGTGCTTGGCCACGCCCTGCCGGGACATGGGTGCGCCCTCGGCCAGCTCGGACAGGGTGAGCCCGCCATCGAGGAACAGCCGGTCGAGCAGATCGCGGCGGGTGGGGTCGGCGAGGGCGTGGAAGACATCGGTCATGGGGATTTATATGCAACCAAATGGTTGCATGTCAAGCGGAGCAGTGCCCGGAAATGATCCGGGCTGTCGCATTCGGCGTAAATATATGCGAGATTGGGAATTTCCGCCGGGACACACTATGTGATAGACGGCAGGACAAGAGGGGATGGCCGCTGATGAATATCCATCGGACCAAGCTGGAGAACGCACTGAACCGGGACGACGCCGAAGAGGCGCTGTCGGTGCTGCGGGCGTGGGCGGCGAGTGCGACGCCGGAGGAGGTGGCCGATCTCGACCCGGCGATTGCCCGGCTGCTGCCGCGCGGGGAGGTGACGAATTACCCGGCGCTGAGCCGCACCTATCCGGAGGCGTTCCAGCCGGACGATGCCTATCGCGCCTCGATGCCCGATCTGCAGAACGGGCCGGCCTCGCTCATCCGGGGGGCCAAGCAGCATCTTCAGCATGTGGGGATTTCCAATTTCCGCCTGCCGATCAGCTTTCATACCCGTGACAATGGTGACCTGACGCTGGAGACCTCGGTGACCGGGACGGTCAGCCTCGAGCCCGGCAAGAAGGGCATCAACATGTCCCGGATCATGCGGAGCTTCTACAAGCATGCCGAGAAGACCTTCAGCTTCGAGGTGATCGAGGCGGCGCTGGACGATTACATGTCGGATCTCGAAAGCCTCGATGCGCGGATCCAGATGCGGTTTTCCTATCCGATGAAGATCAAGTCGCTGCGCTCGGGGCTGGAGGGGTTCCAGTTCTACGATATCGCGCTCGAGCTGGTGGAGACGGACGGGCAGCGGCGCAAGTTCATGCATCTCGATTACGTCTATTCATCGACCTGCCCGTGCTCGCTCGAGCTGAGCGAGCATGCGCGGCAGGCGCGCGGGCAGTTGGCGACGCCGCATTCGCAGCGGTCGGTGGCGCGGATTTCAGTGGAAATCAACTGTGATGCCCCGGGCTGCCTGTGGTTCGAGGATCTTGTCGAGATGGCCCGCGAGGCGGTGCCGACGGAGACGCAGGTGATGGTCAAGCGTGAGGACGAGCAGGCCTTTGCCGAGCTGAACGCCGCGAACCCGATCTTCGTGGAGGATGCGGCGCGGCTGTTTTGCGAGCAGTTGCAGAAGGATGCACGGATCGGGGATTTCCGGATCATGGCCAGCCACCAGGAGAGCCTGCACAGCCATGACGCGGTGAGCATCCTGACCGAGGGCGAGACCTTCGCCGCCGAGAGCATCGACCCGAAGATCTTCAAGACGCTGTTCCACGTCGGCTGAGGCGGTTTGCGCGGCTGACCGGTTCTTGGGCGGGTTGTGCGCCGGTCGGCTGATTTTTGCGCGAAGGTGGAAGCGGGCGCTCGTGTCGCGGGGCTTATGGTTTCCGGGCGGCGGGCAAGTGTTTATCCTGATGTCACAGTTCCGCGGTATTCGCTGCGGACCAATCAAACAGAGGATACAAGACCATGTTGCCTGTCTCCGCCCCCCTGAAACTTTCCGCCGCCAGCATGCGCATGGCCGGGTACGTGATCGAAAACAACCTGCGCGTGGCGCAGGTGTTCGGACGGGCGGCGTTCCAGTCGAACCCGTTCATGGGCCGGCCCTATGGCTGTGCCGGCTGGAGCGGGACGAAGGGAGAGGCCCCGGCGGCTGGTAAGACGGCCGAGGCGACGCCAGCGGCGCCTAAAAAGGCCGCACCGGCGAAGGCGGCGCCCAAGCAGGCCGAAGCGAAGCCGGCGGCAGCCAAACCGGCCGAAGCGAAGCCGGCGGCAGCCAAACCGGCCGAAGCGAAGCCGGCGGCAGCCAAACCGGCCGAAGCGAAGCCGGCGGCGAAGGCCGAACCTGCCACACCGGCGGACAAGGCGAGCACCGCGAAGCCTGCCGCCAAGGCCGCGAGTGCCAAGGACGAAACCGCCAAACCGGCCGCCAAGGCGGAGACGGCGAAACCTGCACCCGCCAAGCCCGAGGAGACGCCGGCGGCGCCCAAATCCGAGGCCGCTGCGCCGGAGACAGGCGCCAAGCGCCCGCGCAAGCCCTCGGCCCCGCCGGCGATGCCGCCCACCGGCAGCGGCAAGACCGGCGTGTGAGGGCAGGATGGCCGGGATTGCGCCTGATGCAAACCGGCCATACCGAATTCAGGCTTCTCATGTCAGCAATGCTGACCTAGCTTGAGTGGCAGGGAGGAAACCGGACCTGAAACAGACGAGGTTTCCAAATGGCTACTGCTACGACGAACTTTCATGCAACCGACGCCAAGCAAGGCGTTCTGAGCCGCTTTTTCGCATCGTTCATGCGCGGGCTTGAAGCGCATCACCGCGTGGCCTCGCGCCGCCAGGCGATCGAGAAGCTCGAGGCGAAATCCGACGAGGAACTCGCCAAGATGGGGCTGAAGCGGGACGACATTCCGTATTACGTCTTCCGCGACCTGTTCTACATTTGATCGCGTTGCGGCGGGCCGTGTTCCGGCCCGCCGCCGCCCTTCCGGAATTGATGCGGCGCGGGTGACGGCCCGGGCCAGACGCGCTTGACACCGTCAGGCGGCCCGGCCAAGGCTTCGCCTGACTATGGATCTGCGCCCCGTCGCATATGTGCTCGGCCTTCTGGTCATGGCCCTTGGCCTGACCATGATCGCGCCGATGCTGGTGGACATCGCCGACGGGCGGGGTCACTGGCCCGTGTTTGCGGAAAGCGCGATCCTGACGGTGCTGACGGGCGGCCTGATCGCCCTTGCCTGCCGCAACGGTGTGCGCGAGGGGCTGACGCTTCAGCAGACCTTTCTTCTGACAACCGGTGTCTGGGTGGCGCTGCCGATTTTCGGCGCGATTCCCTTTCTGCTGGGCGCGACCGAGGCGCGCGTGGTCGACGCGATCTTCGAGGCGATGTCGGGGCTGACCACCACCGGCGCGACGGTCTTTACCGGGCTGGACGAGCTGCCGCGGGGCATATTGCTGTGGCGGGGCCTTCTGCAATGGCTGGGCGGGATCGGGATCATCGTCGTGGCGATGGTGTTCCTGCCCGAATTGCGGGTGGGGGGGATGCAGATCTTCCGCTCGGAGGCGTTCGAGACGATGGGCAAGATCCTGCCCCGGGCGACGGAAATCTCGTCGAGCATCTCGATCATCTACGTGGGCATCACGCTGGCCTGCGCGATGTGCTACCGGTTCACCGGGATGGAGACGTTCGATGCGGTGGTCCATGCGCTGACCACCGTCTCGACCGGCGGGTTTTCCAATTACGACGCCTCGTTCGGCGCCTTCCAGGGGCCGGCGGAATGGGTGGCCTCGGTCTTCATGGTGCTGGCGGCGCTGCCCTTCGTGCGCTACGTGCAGATGCTGAACGGCGGGGTCACGCCCTTGTTCCGCGACAGCCAGGTTCACGTGTTCCTCGCGATCATCGCGGTGCTGGTGGCGGGGACGGCGGCGGTGCTGGTCAACATCTTTCCGCACCATCCCGAACAGGCGCTGCGCGAGGCAATGTTCAACATCACCTCGATCATCACCGGCACCGGCTATTCCAGCGTCGATTACATGAAATGGGGGCCGTTCCTGATCTCGGTGTTCTTCTTCATCGGGCTGATCGGGGGCTGCGCCGGGTCGACCTCCTGTTCGATCAAGATTTTCCGCTACCAGCTTCTGTTCGCCTCGATCGCCACGCAGATGCGGCGCATCTACGCGCCGCACGGCATTTTCACCCCGCGCTTTCAGGGCCGGCCGGTGGGCGAAGAGGTGCTGAGCTCGGTGATGGCGTTCTTCGTCTTCTTCGTGGTCACGCTGGGCCTTTTGTCGGTGGCGCTGGGGATGACGGGGCTGGATTTCACCACCTCGGTCTCGGGTGCCGCCGCCGCGGTGGCGAATATCGGCCCCGGCCTTGGCGATACCATCGGCCCGGCGGGCAATTACGCACCCCTCAACGACCTTGCCAAGTGGATACTGACCATTGGCATGTTGATCGGACGGTTGGAGCTTTTCGCCGTCTATGTCCTGTTTACCATAAGTTTCTGGAGAGCCTGATGAGCCAAAGACCCCTCGGAGCCCAAATCAGCCACATGCTGAAATCGCGCGGCGTGGATACGATTTTCGGAATTCCCGGCGTACATAATCAAGAGATGTATCGCGGCATCGAGGAGGCCGGGATCACCCATGTGCTGGCCCGACACGAGCAGGGCGCGGGGTTCATGGCCGATGGCTATGCGCGCGCGAGCGGCAAGCCGGGGGTGGCCTATATCATCACCGGGCCGGGGCTGTGCAATATCATGACGCCGCTGGGGCAGGCTTATTCCGACAGCGTGCCGGTGCTGGCGATCTCCTCCTGCCTTGACGAGACCGCGCGGCGGCGCGGTCAGTTGCACCAGATGCTGGACCAGGAGGCGGCGAGCGCCTGCGTGTGCGAGTGGAGCCTCGAGGCGCGGGATGCGGAGAGCGCCTATGGGCTGATCGACCGGGCGCTGACGGAATTCGCCACGGGGCGCAAGCGGCCCCGGCATATCCAGGTGCCGATCCGGGCGCTGGAAGGGTTGGCGGATGCGCCGCCGGCGGAGTTGCCGGCGATGCAGACCGAGACCCGGCCGGTGGCGGCGGCCGAGCGGATCGTGGCGGCGCTGAAGGCGTCGGAGCGGCCGATGTTCGTCTTCGGCGGCGGCGCCGTTGAGGGGGCGAAGGACTGGAAGGCCGTGGTCGAACAGGCCGGGGCGGCCAGTTTCACCACCTATGCGGGCCGGGGCATCGCCGCAGGCCACGCGCTGGATTACGGCGCCTACCTTGCCCGGCCGGAAAGCGCGACCGTGATCGCCAAGGCGGACCTCGTGATTGCCGTGGGCAGCGAGCTGTCGGAGGTGGATTTGTGGCGCGACGAGCTGGGCTACAAGGGGCGGTTCATCCGGGTGGATATCGACCCCGAGGAGCTGCGCGCGGCGCGGGGCACCGAGCTGGCGCTGCAGGCGGATGCCGCGGCGCTGGCGCGGGAAATCCTGTCGATCGGCGGCATCGAAGCGGCGTCGGGCTGGCGCGAGGCGGATGTAGCCGCCGCGAAGGCGCGCTGGCGGGCGGAGTCGGATGCCGAGCGGCCGGGGATCGTGCCGATCTGCGACGCGCTGCGCGACGTGCTGCCCGCCGAGACGATGTTTTTCTCGGACATGACGCAGTTTGCCTATACCGCCAAGGAGATCTGGCCGATGGACCGGCCCGGCCACTGGCATCACCCGTTCGGCTTCGGCACGCTGGGCTATGCGCTGCCGGCCGCGATCGGCGGCGCGGTGGCGCGGCAGGGGAAACCCACCCTGTGCATCGCCGGGGATTACGGGTTCCAGTACACGATACAGGAGCTGGCCACGGCGGTGGAGCTTCGCCTGCCGCTGCCGATCCTGCTGTGGGACAATGGCAAGCTGAAGGAGATCGAGGACAGCATGATCCGCGCCCAGATCGCGCCGAAGGCGGTGGACCAGATCAACCCCGATTTCGTGGCGCTGGCGAAGGCCTATGGGGCGCATGCGGAGAAGCCGGACAGCATCGAGGGCGTGGCGCAGGCGGTGATGAAGGCGTTCGAGGCGGACGGGCCGACGCTGATCCATGTGACGCCGGAGGTCTCTGCCTGAGGATGGCGTAAGTGAATTGGGGGCGTTGCCAACGTTGAATTTCCAGAAGAAATTCAACGCCCCCCGGGATATTTTCGGCCAGAAGAAGGCTGGGGTGGGCAGGTGCCCGAGCAAACTGAAAAAGAAAAGGCCCGGGCGGTGATGCCAGGGCCTTTGGCGTTTGAGGGGTCTGAGCCTCAGTCCCAGCAGCTGACCAGGACGGTCATGCCGGAGGCCTGTTTCGACAGCGTCTCGGGCGGGATGGCCGAGCCGCCGCTGGTGGAGGCGGGATTGATGCCGAGATCGGCGAGCACCTGCCGCACGGCGGCCGCATCGGCGGCGAAGCTGACGCCGTCGGGAAGCTGCCGGCCCGACTGGCTGGCGGGCAGCAGCATGCCGACGACCGCGCCGTAGGCGTCGACCACCGGCCCGCCGGCATCGCCTTCGAGCGTGGCCAGCGCGAGGCGCTTGAGGTTTTCCTCGCCATTGAGGCCGCGGGCATCGGCAAGCTGGCCGAAGGTCAGGGTGGGAGAGCCGAGGACGCCGCCATAGGAATAGCCGGCGACCGCGATGTCGGATTGCAGGCGCGGCGGCGTCTCCTGAAAGGCGGCGACGGCGATGGGGGCGAGCGGATCGACCGGCTTGAGCACGGCAACGCCAAGCGCCTCGTCGATGCCGACGACGCGGGCGTTGTAATCCTCGTCCAGCGTCACGCGCTCGCAGCCCTGCACGGCCTCGAGTGTGGTGACGACGGTGCCGGACTGATCGACGTAGAAGCCCGAGCGCGAGAGCTTGGGCTGGCGGATCTCGAGGCCGGAGACGAGGTCGACCTCCTGCTGCACGTCGCCGCCGGCGCCCGGATCGAGCACGCCGTCGAGGCGCTGGAAGCTGGTCTGCATCTCGGCCATCAGGCGGGTGCGGCGGTCTTCGTCGCCGGCCGGCCAGATCACGGTGAAGCCCTTGACGTGGCCATTCTGGAGCGAGGCCTCGGTCTGGGAGATGATCGAAGCGTTGCGGCCGGTGAGCGAGAAGCTGTTGCCGCTGATCTCGCGCGGGCCATCCTCGGGGACGATGCGCAGGGTCTGCATGATGTCGTAGAGGCCAAGCAGGGTGTTGCGGTCGCCCGGCTGGCTGATCAGCAGGACGCGGGCCTCGGGGATGTCGCCGCTGGCGGTGTAATGGGCGAAGGGCGGCTCGTAACGGTCGAAGGAGACGACGCCGGTGGGCAGTTTCATCTGCACGCCCGCCTCGGTGTCGCGGACGGTGCGGATGTCGAGCCCGTCGAGCACGGCATTGTACTGGCCCAGCAGTTCGGCGCGCTGGCGGGTGGTCATCACGCCGGTGGGTTCGTGGCCGTTATTACGCTGCCAGTCGGCCATGGCGCCGCGGGTGCCCGGGCCGATGGCGGCGTCGATGGCGCCCTCGTAATGGCCGGCCCATTCCAGCGCGATCTGAAGCTGGCGGCGTTCCTCGGCGGTGAGCTGCGCTTCGCTCCGGCGGGCTTGGTTCGGGGTTTCCTCGGGGATTTCGGGTTCGGCCACGACCTCGGGCTGGGTGGTGCCGGACTGGGCGGTCGTGCCGGTGTCGGTGTCGGTGTCGACCTGCGCCATCTGGGTTTCGGTTTCGGCCGTGAGCTCGGTGTCAGTGGCGGTGTCGGTGTCGGTGTCAGTGGCGGTGTCTTCGCCGGCCGCGGCGGCGGTGTCGGCGAGCGCCTGTGCGAGTTCGGTCACCTCGACGCTTTCGGTGGTGACGCCTTCGGCGGGTTCTTCCGTGCCGTCCAGCAGGTTGGCGCCGACGGGCCAGAACTGCTGCTGGTAATTGGCGCTGTCGGCGACATAGCTGTCGCGCGGGATAAGCCCTTGTTCGCGCAGGGAGATCATGACGTTCTCGGCCTCGTCCGCGCTGTAGGGCCCGAGCGCCACCGCGTACCATCCGCCGCCGAGGTTGAATCCGTTGACGTCATCGACGCGGGCCCCATAGGCGCGGATCGCCTGTTCGGTCACCGCGAGGTTGGGGTGGGATTCAAGCTGGATCCAGGAGGATTGCTGTTGGGCGGAGGCGGTAAAGGCGGAGAAAAAAAGGACCAGAAGAAAGGAAAGTACGGTGCGCGTCATTGAGTTACCCTGACCATTGAACCCTGAAGTTGTCATCCGGCCCTTTTTAGCAAACTGAGCCGGGCGTGCATCCAAAATATGCGCGCGGGCGCAATTGACCCCGCGGAGGCGTGGCCGTAGGTAGGGCGGCGACGTGAAACCGGCCGGGAAAGAGGCGCAAAATGGCGGACAGGACGGACAAGCCCCGCAGTTTTCAGGAGATCATCCTGCGGCTTCAGGCGTACTGGAGTTCCAGGGGCTGTGCGATCATGCAGCCCTATGACATGGAGGTGGGGGCGGGCACGTTCCACCCGGCGACCACCCTGCGCAGCCTAGGCTCGAAGCCGTGGGCCGCGGCCTATGTCCAGCCGTCGCGGCGGCCCACCGACGGGCGCTATGGCGAGAACCCGAACCGGTTGCAGCATTATTACCAGTACCAGGTGCTGATCAAACCCAGCCCGCCGGATCTGCAGGAGCTGTATCTGGGCTCGCTCGAGGCGATCGGGATCGACATGGACCTGCACGATATCCGCTTCGTCGAGGATGACTGGGAGAGCCCGACGCTGGGCGCGTGGGGTCTTGGCTGGGAGGTCTGGTGCGACGGGATGGAGGTGAGCCAGTTCACCTATTTCCAGCAGGTGGGCGGGCATGACTGCACGCCGGTGTCGGGCGAGCTGACCTATGGGCTGGAGCGGCTGGCGATGTACGTGCTGGGGATCGATCACGTGATGGAGATGCCCTTCAACGACCCAGATGCGCCCATTCCGCTGAGCTATGGCGATGTGTTCCGGCAGACGGAAGAGGAATACAGCCGGTGGAATTTCGACGTGGCGAATACGGATGTGCTGCTCAAGCAGTTCGAGGAGGCCGAGGCGGAATGCGAGGCGATCCTGAGCCAGGAGGCGGAGGACCCCAAGACCGGCAAGCGGATCATCATGGCGCACCCCGCTTATGACCAGTGCATCAAGGCGAGCCACATCTTCAACCTGCTGGATGCGCGGGGCGTGATTTCCGTGACCGAGCGGCAGGCCTATATCGGCCGGGTGCGGGCGCTGGCGAAGCGATGCGCCGATGCCTTCGTGCAGACCGAGGCCGGGGGGCAGGCGGCTTGACCGGGAAAATCCTGAGCCTGCTGATCGTGATCTGTGCGGTCGCGGCGGGCGTGGGCCTTTACTACATGCAGGTCTATGCCTTTTACGAAGAGGTGGAGGCCACGGGCGAGGATGTGCTGGTGACCGCGATGGACTCGGGGGAGCCGGAGGGGATTGCCCATGACGGGTTCGAGGGGATTGACGCGGAGAGCTCGCCCATTCGGTACCGGGCCTGTTTTTCGACGCCGGTGCCGCTGGCCGAATTGAGCGAGACCTATCAGCCTTACGAGGGCGCCGTGCCGCTGGAGGCGCCGGGGTGGTTCGAGTGTTTCGATGCCGGTGCGCTCGGCGAAAAGCTGGAAAGCGGTTCGGCCAAGGCCTTCATGGGCGAGGAGAATATCGAGTACGGGATCGACCGGATCGTCGCCGTGGCCGAGGACGGGCGGGGCTGGGTCTGGCACCAGATCAACCGGTGCGGCGAGGTGGTGTTCGACGGGCAACCCGCGCCCGAAGACTGTCCGAAGCCGCCGGACCGGTATTGACGCAACCGGGGGAGAACGGAACCTGAGCGGGGGTTCGGCACTTGAGTTCCGAGACAGAGGAGCACAGTGCCATGGCCGAGAAAGCCCCTTACTGGGTCGTCCCCGTCATGCGAACCGGATACGGTGCGCGTGGGGCAGTTTACCTTGTCGTGGGCACGCTCGCCCTGATGGCGGCCATATTCGGCGGCAATGCCGAGGGGACGACCGGGGCGCTGCAACAGCTCAAATCGCAGGCTTGGGGGGTGATCGCCCTGTGGGGGATCGGCCTCGGGCTTTTGTGTTTCATGGTCTGGCGGATCATCGATGCGGTGATGGACCTCGAGGCTTATGGCACCGGGCTGAAAGGCGTGGTGGCGAGGACCGGGCAGTTCGTGACCGGCGTGATTCACGGGGCGCTGGGCGTCTGGGCCATAGCACTGGCGCTGGGCATCGGCACGGGCGGTCAGGGGTCGAAAAGCTGGACCGCTAAGCTGCTGGCGACGGAATACGGGCCTTGGATCATGGGGCTGGCGGGTGCCGCCGTAGTGGGCACCGGGATCTATTATTTCTACAAGGCCTATTCGGAGAAGTACAAATCGCACCTGAAGCGGACCGCGCTGATGGAGCGGCTGGACCCGGCGGCGAAGGTCGGGCTGGTGGCGCATGGCGTGGCCGTGGCGTTGATCGGGGGGTTCCTGATTTATGCGGCTGTCACGGCCTCGCCCGAGCAGGCCGGGGGGCTGGGCAAAGCGTTCGACACGGTCCGGCAGGTGGCGTTCGGACGTATTCTGCTGATCCTGCTGACGGCCGGGCTGATCGCCTTCGCTGTCTTCTGTTTCATCGAGGCGGTGTACCGGATCGTGCCGGCAAGGGCCGGGCCGGATGTGAAGACGCTGGCGAAGAAGGCCGAGAGGAAGGCCGATCCGCGGGTGTGATCCGGGCCTTGGCGCGGAAATCCGGCTGGACCTTGTGGCGAGGCGCCGTTATCCAACGCGGGACTTCCACAAAGCCCCGGGTTGAGACCATATGCCTGATCTTCTGATCGAATTGTTTTCCGAGGAAATTCCGGCGCGGATGCAGCGCCGCGCGGCCGACGACCTGAAGGCGCGGATGACCGACGGGCTTGTCGAGGCGGGGCTGACCTATGCGGGGGCGGCGGCGTTCTCGACCCCGCGGCGGCTGACGCTGGCGCTTGAAGGCTTGCCGGCGGAGAGCCCGACGGTGGTGGAAGAGCGGAAAGGGCCGCGTGTCGATGCGCCGGAGAAGGCGCTGGAGGGGTTCCTGCGCGGGGCGGGCGTGTCGAAGGACGAGCTGGAGATTCGCGACGAGAAGAAGGGGCAGGTGTATTTCGCCAAGATCACCAAGCCGGGGCGTGCGGCGGAGGCGATCGTGGCGGAGGTGCTGGAAGGCGTGATCCGGAATTTCCCGTGGCCCAAGTCGATGCGCTGGGGCAATGGGAGCTTGCGCTGGGTCAGGCCACTGCATTCGATCCTGTGTGTTTTGACGGATGATGCGGGCGAGGCCATCGTGGTCGGTCTGGAGATCGACGGGATCAAGGCCGGCAATACCACCGCCGGTCACCGGTTCATGGGCGAGGGCCGGTTCGCGGTGACCGGGTTCGAGGATTACGCCGCGAAGCTCAAGCGCGCCAAGGTGATGCTGGACCCCGAGGAGCGGGCAAATCACATCTGGCAGGAGGCCACGAACCTCGCCTTTGCCGGTGGCTTCGAGGTGGTCGAGGACAAGGGGTTGCTGGCCGAGGTGGCGGGGCTGGTGGAATGGCCCGTGACGCTGATGGGGGAGATCGGGGAGGAATTCCTCGGGCTGCCGCCGGAGGTGTTGCAGACCTCGATGAAGGAGCATCAGAAGTTCTTTTCGGTGAGGAACCCCAAGAGCGGGCGGATCGAGCGGTTCATCACGGTCGCGAATGTCGAGACGGAGGATCATGGCGCGACGATCCTTGCGGGGAACCAGAAGGTTCTGGCGGCAAGGTTGTCGGATGCGAAGTTCTTCTGGGAGAATGATTTGCGCGTGGCGCGTGATGAGAAGATGCAGCCTTGGGTGGAGAGCCTTGGGCATGTGACTTTCCACAGCAAGCTGGGCAGTCAGGCGGAGCGGATCGAGCGGATCGCGGCCTTGGCGCGGGAACTGGCGCCGGTGGTGGGCGCGGAGGCTGATCTGGCGGAGCAGGCGGCAAGGGTGGCGAAGGCGGATTTGTCGTCGGAGATGGTCTATGAATTCCCCGAGTTGCAGGGGCTGATGGGGCGGTATTATGCGGAGGCCGCGGGGCTGCCGGAGGATGTGGCGGCGGCGTGCGAGGAACATTACTCGCCGCTCGGCCCCTCTGACGAGGTGCCGACGCGTCTCGTTTCGGTGACGGTGGCGCTGGCGGACAAGCTGGACATGCTGACCGGGTTCTGGGCGATCGACGAGAAGCCGACGGGGTCGAAGGACCCGTTTGCGCTGCGGCGGGCGGCGCTGGGGGTTATTCGGTTGGTTTTGGAGAATGGGTTGCGGCTTAGGATCGAACCGATGCTGAAGAAAGCCGACCTTCTGGTAGCAGAGAATCCGAATGGAATATCAGGGCCTTCAGCGGAAGCCTATATTCCCGACCTCCTCTCTTTCTTCCATGACCGCCTGAAGGTCTATCTCCGTGATCAGGGCATCCGGCATGACGTGATCGACGCCTGTATCGCGATGGAGGGCAATGACGATCTGGCGCTGCTGGTCAAGCGGGCGCGGGCGTTGCAGGAGGTTCTGGCGACCGAGGAGGGCGAGAACCTTGTGCAGGGGTTCAAGCGGGCGAACAATATCCTCAAGCAGGCCGAGGAGAAGGACGGGGTCGAGTATTCCTTTGGCGCGGATGTGAAATTCGCCGAGGGGCCGGAGGAGAAGGCGCTGTTTGCGGCGCTCGACCGGGCGGAGAGGGCGATTGCCAAGGCGTCGGGCGAGGAGGATTTTGCCGGGGCGATGGCGGCGATGGCGGGCCTGCGCGCGCCGATCGACGCGTTTTTCGAGGCGGTACAGATCAACACTGACAAGGAGATCGTGCGGCGCAACCGGCTGAACCTGTTGAACCGGATTCGGGTGATCTGTCTGCAGGCGGCGGACCTGACGCGGATCGAGGGGTAGGGCGCCGGGTAAGGTTTTCCCGCCGGGCGGGCGGCCGACCGCGGGTGGGCGCTGTTACGGTTTTGATTGTTGCTTTATGGTGCCATGCACATCTGACGATTTTGTATAGGCTGACGGTGCGAAAGCGCCCGCCCTTGGGGGCGGTCGGGCGCTCGCCCGGCGCCGCGCTGAAGCGCGGCTTTATTCCGGGCGGGGGGTAAGTCTTGGGGGGTCTGCCTCTTATTCCACCCTGTCGCCCAAATGTTACACGGCTCTTGCTTTTGAACGCGTGAAGCGCAATGGTGCCGCAGTGCAGCAAAATGATGAGCATATCACCCTGATCACGCCGGACGCGCCGGTGTCGGCCGAGACCCACGGGGGGCGGGCCAAATGCCTGCAGCGCCTTGTCAGGCTGGAGCTTCCGGTGCCCTGCACGCTGGCGCTGTCGTTCCAGACGGTCCGCCGGATCGCGCAGGGAGAGACGCCGCCGGCCGAGGCGCTGCTGGCGCCGTTTGCGCGAAATGCCATCCTGTGTGTGCGCCCCTCGTCGGAAGACCCGGACTGGGGCGGGCCCGGCGCGGTGCTCAATATCGGGATGAACGATGCCCGTTATGCCGAGATGTCGGAGAGCATCGGGGAGGAGGCGGCGGCACGGCTCTACCTGCGCTTCGTTCAGAGCTTTGCCATTCACGTCGCGCGGCTCGACCCGGAAGCGTTCGAGGACGTGGCCGACGACCCCGCCACGGGGCTGAAACAGGCGCTTGCGGCCTATGAGGACGAGACGGAAGAGGAATTCCCGCAGGACCCCGGCGCGCAGCTTGGCGAGGTGCTGCGCTCGATGGCGCGGGCGTGGGAAGGCACGAGTGCACGGCTTCTGCGGCAGGCCAAGGGCGCGCCGGCGGATGCCGGGCTGGGCCTCGTGGTGCAGGAGATGGCGCTGGGGCTGGGCGAGGGCGAGAGCGGCTCGGGCGTGATGCAGCTTGTCAACAGCCAGACCGGCGCGCGGCAGATCACCGGGCGCTACCTGAGCCAGAGCCAGGGCCGCGAGGCGCTGCGGGGCGGGGCGGATGCGCTGTTTCTGGAGCGTGACCCGAGGGGACCGTCGCTGGAGGAGCTGGCGCCGGAGGCCTTTGCCGAGCTGAAGGCGCAGACCGCGCTGATGCGCGAGCGGCTGCGCGAGGAGATGCAGGCCGAGTTCACCATCGAGAACGGCAAGCTGTTCCTGCTGGACGGCGTGCGCGTGGCCCGCAATGCGCGGGCGGCCGTGGCGATTGCCGTGGCGCTGGCCGAGGACGGGATCATCGCCCATGAGGAGGCGCTGATGCGGATCGAGCCGCGGGCGCTGAACGAGCTTTTGCACCGGCAGGTCGACCCGGAGGCGCCGCGCGACGTGCTGGCCAGCGGGATTGCGGCGAGCCCCGGCGCGGCCAGCGGGAGGATCGTGTTCACCGCGACCGAGGCGCAGGCCTGCGAGTCGCGCGGGGAGCCGTGCATCCTTGTGCGGCGGGAAACCAGTTCCGAGGATATCCGGGGCATGAACGCCGCCGTCGGCGTGCTGACCGAGCGGGGCGGGATGACCAGCCACGCCGCCGTGATCGGGCGGGGGATGGGGAAACCTTGCGTGGTCGGCGCCTCGTCGATCGAGTTTCACATGCGGCGCAAGTTCCTTGTCTTCCCTGACGGGCGGCGGCTGAATGCCGGGGACATGGTGACGCTGGACGGCACCAGCGGCGATATCCTTGCGGGCGATACGCCGCTGCTGGAGCCTGCGCGCGACGAGTCGCTGGCGACGCTGATGGAATGGGCCGATGCGGCGCGTGACATTGCCGTGCGGGCCAATGCCGACACGCCGGCGGATGCCGAGGTGGCGCGGACCTTCAAGGCGCAGGGGATCGGCCTCTGCCGGACCGAGCACATGTTCTTCGAGGCCGACCGGCTGACGGTGATGCGGGAGATGATCTTTGCCGATGCCGGCAAGGACCGGGCCGCGGCGCTGGAGTTGCTTTTGCCGATGCAGCGGGCGGATTTCATCGACCTGTTCCGGATCATGCAGGGCCAGCCCGTGTGCATCCGCCTGCTGGACCCGCCGCTGCACGAGTTCCTGCCCACTGATCGGTCGGGGATGCTGGAGCTGGCCGAGGCGCTGGACCTGCCCTTGTCGGACGTGATGCGGCGGGTGGAGGCGCTGGGCGAGTACAATCCGATGCTGGGGATGCGGGGCGTGCGGCTGGGGATCACGGTGCCGGAAATCTACGAGATGCAGGCGCGGGCCATTTTCGAGGCGACGGTGGCGGCCAGCCACGAGGGCGAGCCGGTGGTGCCCGAGATCATGATCCCGCTGGTCAGCGCCCGGCGCGAGGTGGAGCTGGTGAAGGCGCGGGTCGACGCGGTGGCCACGGCGGTGCGCAACGAGACCGGCAAGGAGTTCACCTATCGGCTTGGCGTGATGGTCGAGACGCCGCGCGCCGCGCTGCGCTCGGGGGAGATCGCGCCGCTGGTGTCGTTCCTCAGCTTCGGGACCAACGACCTCACGCAGATGACCTATGGCCTCAGCCGCGACGACGCGGGGCGGTTCATGTCGAAATACGTGCAGCAGGGGGTCTATGCGGAGGACCCGTTCCATACGCTCGACACCGAAGGCGTGGGCGAATTGCTGAAAATCGGCGCGGAAAGAGGCAGGAAGGCGAAATCCGACCTCGTCCTGTCGATTTGCGGGGAGCATGGCGGCAACCCCGAATCAATCGCCTTTTGCCGCGCGGCGGGGTTCGATTATGTCTCTTGCTCGCCTTTCCGGGTGCCGGTTGCGCGACTTGCCGCCGCACAGTTGGCTGTGCGCGACAGAATCGGCCAAGCCTCTGGGCATACTCGGTAATTTTGGCAAGATACCGGGACTACTTTTTTTCAATAGTTGTATGTTAGACTCGGTTTGCGTCCGGAGGGGTGGACGCTCGGTTCCAACTCGCATATCGGGCCCGGATGTCCGGGAAATGGAACCCAGTTTTTTGGGGGAAGGAAGTTAGATCATGTTCAGAATTTTCGCTGTGCTGCTGTTCACGGTGGCGGGAGCTGCCCATGCCGACACACCATTTACCAAGCTGCTGGAAACCGAACGCCGCGCGATCGACACGATGCCGGACGCCCGGCTGGCGAGTTTCCTGACCCGGCCGGAGCTTTCGGTGGAGTATTCCGCCAAGTGGCTTGCGGGGCAGGCGCCGCGCAAGGGCGATGCCGAGTGGCGCTGTCTGGCCGAGGCGCTGTATTTCGAGGCGCGGGGCGAAAGCGTGAAGGGCCAGTTCGCGGTGGCCGAGGTGATCCTCAACCGTGTCGACAGCGCCGACTTTCCCAACGAGGTCTGTGCCGTAGTGCACCAGGGGACGGGGCGCAAGTACCAGTGCCAGTTCACCTATACCTGCGACGGCTACAAGGACGTGATCCGCGAGAAGCGGGCGTTTGAAAATGTCGGCAAGGTCGCCTACCTGATGGTGAAGGGCGCGCCGCGGGCGCTGACGGAGGGGGCGACGCATTACCATACGCGCGCCGTCAACCCGCGCTGGGCGCACCGGTTTCCGCGCACCACCACGATCGGGGTGCATCACTTCTACCGGATGCCCACGCGCCTGACATCGAACTGAGCGCCGCCGCGCCGGGCCGCGCGCCAAAAACCGGTTGACTCGGACGCGCGGGCCTATAAAAGGCGGGCTTCACGGGATTTTCACGGACGGGCTGCCCGTCCTGTGCAGGAGCGAGACAAATGGCAAAGCCGACCACTATCAAGATCCGCCTGAACTCGACCGCGGGCACCGGCCATTTCTATGTGACCAAGAAGAACGCACGGACGATGACCGAGAAGATGTCGATCCGAAAGTACGACCCGGTCGCGCGGAAGCATGTCGAGTACAAGGAAGGCAAGATCAAGTAAGGTCTTGTCGCTTTGACGGTATTGCGAAAGCCGCGCCTTCGGGCGCGGTTTTTTGTTTCGTGGTGTTTGGTTTTTGGGCCGTGTCGGTGGGTTGGCACCCACCCTACGGGGCGGCCGGGGCATCCGTTTGGTGCGAGGTCCCGGCTCGGGGGCCGGGACGGGATGTCCTGCAAAGGAAAAGGGCCGGTCCATGGACCGGCCCCGTTCATTTCGATCTTGGAGGGATCGTGTTATTCGCGATTTCCGAGCAGGCTCAGCAGCATGATGAACATGTTGATGAAGTCCAGGTAGAGCCGCAGCGCGCCCATGATCGCCGACTTACCGAGCCACTCGCTATCGCCGTGATGGGCGTGGGCGAGATACTCGTTCTTGATGTCCTGCGTGTCATAGGCGGTGAGGCCTGCGAAGATCAGGACGCCGATGATCGAGATGGCGAACATGATCGCCGGCGAGCCGAGGAAGATGTTCACGATCGACGCCACGATCAGGCCGATCAGCCCCATGATCAGGAAGCTGCCCCAGCCGGAGATGTCCTTCTTCGTCGTGTAGCCCCAGAGCGAGAGGCCCGCGAAGGCGATCGAGGTGATCAGGAAGACCTGTGCGATCGAGTAGGCCGTGTAGACCACGAAGATATAGGCGAGCGAGACGCCCATGACCGCCGAGAAGGCGTAGAAGAAGAGCTGTGCCGCGGCGGCCGACAGGCGGTTGATCACCGCGCTGAAGGCGAAGACCATGATCAGCGGCGCGAACATCACGATGTAGCGGGTGAACCCGGTAAACAGCGTCTCCATCATCGCGGCGTTGGTGCCGACGGCCCATGCCGCGAGGAAGGTGATCAGCATGCCTACGGACATCGTGCCGTAGACCTTGTTCATGTGGGCGCGCAGGCCCTGGTCAACCTGGCCGGCAGTGCGTGCGCCAGATGCCGTCCGGATTGTGTCAAATTCAGCCATTCAAGCCTCCGATAAGTGTCAAGACGAGTCCCGTCCACGGACTTTGTACCAATATCGGATGGGCGGCGTTGCTTTTCAAGTTTTTCCGGGCCGTTAGAGCCCGGAAAACGCAGTTATCTGACCCAGTGGCGGGGCACGTCCCATGCCGGGCGGCGCGCTTCCTCGAGCGCCTGCCGCCGGGTGATCCCGATGTCGCGCAGCGCGGCCTCGTCGAGCTGTGCCAGTTTGCGGCGTTGGCGGGAGAGGCCGAGGAGGTCGAGCAGCGAGGCGCGGCGGCGGATTTGCGGGCAGGCGCGGGAGCGGGAGGCGGAGAGGAAGGCCATGTTTTAATCCTTTTCGGTTTGTGATGCTATCCGGTGTTTCCATATTCAATGTTGATGAATATGGGGAATGCGGTAATATTTGTGAAACGAATGTTTGTGACCTTCAGCATCAAGGAGCGTGATGGATGAGGAACCTGGACGTAACGACGCTGCGCTCGTTCGTGGCGGTGGCCGAGCAGGGGGGCGTGACACGCGCCGCCGCGGCGCTGAACCTGACGCAATCGGCGGTGTCGATGCAGCTCAAGCGGCTGGAGGAGCTGCTGGGGCAGGACCTTCTGGACCGGAGCAACCGGCGGATCGCGCTGACCGGCTCGGGCGAGCTGTTGCTGACCTATGCGCGGCGGCTGGTGGATTTGAACGACGAGGCGGTGGGCCGGCTGACCGACGAGGTCTATGAGGGCGAGCTGGTGCTGGGAGCGCCTTATGACGTCATCTATCCGGTGGTGCCGCAGGTGCTGAAGCGCTTCCACGCGCTCTATCCGCGGGTGAAGGTGCATCTGAAGTCGTCGAGCACGCTCAAGCTGCTCGAGGCGCTCAACCGGGGCGAGGCGGATGTCATCCTGACGACCGAGGAAACGCCGGGGCCGGGCGGCGAGACGCTGACCGAAATGCCGCTGCGCTGGGTCGGGGCGCAGGGCGGGCTGTCGTGGAAGCGCAAGCCGCTGAAGCTGGCCTTCTGCAATGTCTGCATCTTCCGCGCCGGGGTTCTGCGGCGGCTCGATGCGATGGGTCTCGAATGGGAGATGGTGGTGGATTCCGACGACGACCGGTCGGTCGAGGCGCTGATCAGCGCCGATCTGGCCGTTGGGGCGTTGCTGGAAGACAGCGTGCCGCCGCATCTGGAGGCGATCCAGCCGGGCGGCGCGCTGCCTGATCTGGGCATCCAGCGGATCAACATGTACGGCGCCGACAGCCGCAAGGAAGTGCTGGGAGAGCTGGCCGACATGCTGCGGCAGGGGTTTGCCGCGAGCCGGGGGCCGGTCGCGGTGGCGGGCGCGGCTACGGCGTGATTACCACCTTGCCGGTGGATTTGCGGGTGCGGAGGAGATCGAGCCCGTCGAGGGTCTGATCGAGCGGCAGGGTGTGGCTGACATGGGGTTTCAGCTTTCCGTCGGCATACCAGCCGAAGAGGGTGGAGAGGCTGTCGCTGATCACCTCGGGGCGGAATTTCAGGTAGCCGCCCCAGTAGAGGCCGAGGACGGAGATGTTCTTGACCAGAAGGTGATTGGCGGGGATCTGGGGGATTTCGCCGCTGGCAAAGCCGATGGCGAGGATGCGGGCCTCGGGGTTGCAGGCGCGGAAGGCGGATTTGAACTGGTCGCCGCCGACGGGATCGTAGACCACGTCGAGCCCGCCAAGCGCCTTGCAGCGCTCGCGGATATCCTCGGTTTTCGCGTCGATCAGGTGGTCGGCGCCGGCCTGTTCGGCGACCGCCAGCTTGTCGGCGCCCCGCGCGCAGGCGATGACGGTGGCGCCCATCTGCTTGCCGATCTCCACCGCCGTGAGGCCGACGCCGCCGGCCGCGCCCAGAACGAGCAGGGTCTCGCCCGGCTGAAGCCGCGCCTTGTGGTCGAGCGCCACGTGGCTGGTGCCATAGGCGACCTGAAAGGCGGCGGCATCGGTGAAGGGCATGGCATCGGGCAGGGGCACGCAGCGATCGGCCGGGAAGCAGCCGTATTCCGCGAGCCCGCCCTGACCGCCGAAGACGGCGACGCGGCGGCCGGCCAGTTGCGCGTCGACACCCGGACCGCAGGCGTCGACGGTGCCGGCCACTTCCATGCCGAGGGTAAAGGGCGGTTCGGGCGTATCCTGATACTCTCCCTTGATCATCAGCAGGTCGGCGAAGTTGAGGCCGCAGGCGCCGATTCTCAGGCGGACCTCGCCCTCGGACGGGGCGGGCGTGTCGATGCTTTGGATGGCGGGGGGCTGGCTGTCGGGCAGGACCTGAAAGGCGCGCAAGGCTCTCTCCCTGGTTAGGAACGGGCGATAAGGGCTTGGCCTGACTTGGCGAATCCGAAAGCCCGTGTCAATCGCGCGAGCCTTGTGCCGGCGGCGGCCGGCGGCGGGACGCGCTCCGATTGTGTTGGATTTTAACCAATCACGTATTTAGGTAGCGGTTGTGCTTGTAAATCCTTATACACGCGGTACCATATGTTGGCCCTGCAGGGATGCGCAGCGGCTGAAAATTGTACCCATTTCCTTTGGGGTCCGCCGTGAGGGGCGGGGTCAGAGGTTTTGTGAGCATTGTCAGGAGAGGATAAAACATGCCGCACCCCGTTGATGTACATGTCGGAAAGCGTATCCGGCACCGCCGCTGGCTTGTGGGGATGACCCAGCAGCAGTTGGCGCAAAGCGTGGGCATCAAGTTCCAGCAGATCCAGAAATACGAGACCGGCGCCAACCGCGTCAGCGCCTCGAGGCTTTGGGATATCGCCGAGTCGCTCGACGTGGATGTCAGCTTTTTCTTCGAGGGGCTGACCACCGAGGACGAGGCGCAGCAGGAGAATGCAAGCTCGGTTCCCGCCGATATCCTTGGCGACAAGGAAGCGCTGGAACTGGTCCGGTCGTACTATGCGATCCCGGAAAACCAGCGCCGCCGCCTGTTCGACCTCGCCCGGGTTCTGAGCGACGTCGCTTGAAGGTGGCTGCCCGGCCGGGCTAAGCAGGCCGCAAATGCGGCAAGGGACCCGGCGGGCAGATGACAACTGATGATATTGTGCAAACGGCACACGCGCTGGCAGATGCGGCGCGTGGGGCCATTTTGCCGTTTTTCCGGTCGGCGGGCATGCTGGCCGACAACAAGGCCGGCACCGGGTTCGACCCGGTGACAGAGGCCGACCGCGCCGCCGAACGGGCGATGCGCGAGATCCTGGCCGCGCGGCGGCCGCAGGACGGCATTCTCGGAGAGGAATACGGAGAGACGCGGGGAGAGAGCGGCCTGACTTGGGTGCTCGACCCGATTGACGGTACGCGCGCGTTTCTGTCGGGCACGCCCACTTGGGGGGTGCTGATCGCCGTGTCGGACGAGACCGGGCCGGTCTATGGGCTGATCGACCAGCCCTATACGGCCGAGCGGTTCGAGGGCGGGTTCGGCCGGGCCGGGATGACGGGGCCGCAGGGTGCGCGGGCGCTGGCGACGCTGGGCGAGCGGCCCCTGTCGGAGGCGATCCTGTTCACCACCTTCCCGGAACTGGGCAGCACGGCCGAGCGCGACGGGTTCGCCGCCGTGGCAAGCGAGGTGAAGCTGACCCGCTACGGAATGGATTGCTATGCCTATGCGCTGGTCGCCTGTGGCCAGATCGACCTTGTGATCGAGGCGGGGTTGCAGCCCTATGACATTCAGGCGCCGATCGCGGTGATCGAGGCGGCGGGCGGGATCGTGACCGACTGGCAGGGCCGGCCCGCGCATCAGGGTGGCCGCGCGGTGGCGGCGGCGGGGCCCGAGCAGCACGCCGCGGCGCTGGAGATCCTGTCGAAGGTCGCCGGGTAGGCGATTCCGGTTCAATCGCGAGGCCGTTTGCGATAGGGTGGGCGCGGCTGCGGGTCTTTGCCCCTTTCCCCCGTATGCCCTTATCATGCGATCTGAGGGGGTCGGATGAGTTGAAGGGGGCTTTCCATGAGTGAAATCCTGATCCGTGGCGCGGGCCACGTGCTGACCATGAACGACGCGCGCGAGGAATTGCGCGGGGCGGATATCCTGTTGCGGGATGGGGTGATTGCCGAAATCGGCGAGGGGCTCGAGACGCGCGGCGAGGTGGTGGAGGCCGGGAGCTGTGTCGTCACGCCGGGCTTGGTAAACACGCATCACCACCTCTACCAGACGCTGACCCGCGCCGTGCCGGGCGGGCAGGATGCGCTTTTGTTCGGCTGGCTCAAGACGCTCTACCCGATCTGGGCGAAGTTCGGCCCGGAGGAGATGTTCGTCTCGGCGCAGGTGGGGCTGGCGGAGCTGGCGCTGTCTGGGTGTTCGCTGAGTTCGGATCATTTGTACCTTTATCCCAATGGCGCGAGGCTGGAGGATACCATTCATGCCGCCGCCGAAGTGGGGCTGCGGTTCCACCCGACGCGCGGGGCGATGAGCATCGGCGAGAGTGACGGTGGGTTGCCGCCGGATGCGCTGGTGGAAAAGGAGGCGGCGATCCTCGAGGATTGCATCCGGGTGATCGACGGGTTCCACGATGCCTCGGAGGGGGCGATGTGCCGGGTGGGGGTGGCGCCTTGTTCGCCATTTTCGGTCAGCCGCGACCTGATGCGCGAGGCGGCCTTGCTGGCGCGCGACAAGGGGGTGATGCTGCACACCCATCTGGCCGAGAATGACGAGGATATCGCCTATTCCGAGGCGCAGTTCGGCTGCCGGCCGGGGCAGTATGCGGAGGATCTGGGCTGGACCGGCGCGGACGTGTGGCACGCGCATTGCGTGAAGCTGGACGGCGCGGAGATTGACCTCTTTGCCCGGTCGAAGACGGGGGTGGCGCATTGCCCCTGTTCGAATTGCCGGCTGGGCTCGGGCATCGCGCCGGTTCGGGCGATGCGGGATGCGGGGGTGCCTGTTGGTTTGGGGGTGGATGGCTCGGCCAGCAACGATGCGGGGAATGTGGTGCTGGAGGCAAGGCAGGCGATGCTGTTGCAGCGCGTCGCGCGCGGCGCGGATGCGATGAGCGCGCGGGAGGCGCTGGAGATCGCCACGCGGGGCGGGGCGGATGTGCTGGGCCGGCCGGATTGCGGGCGGATCGCGGTGGGGAAGCGGGCGGATGTCGCGGTGTGGGACGTGTCGGACGTGGAGAGCGCGGGAAGCTGGGACCCGGCGGCGTTGTTGCTGGCGGGGCCGGTGACGGTGCGGGACCTGTTCGTCGAGGGGCGTGGCGTGGTGCGGGATGGGCAGGTTGTGACGGTGGACCTGCCGACGGTGGTGGAACGGCAGAATGCGTTGGCGAAGAGGTTGATGGGGTAGATCCGCCCGGAGCAAAGGCCGAAGGCCGCCGGGCGAGCGCCGGCCCGTCCCGGCGGGCAGGCGCTTTGGCAAGTGGCCCATGACGCTTGGAACGAGGAAGTGGGCGGCACCATGAAGTGACAGCTACATCCGTTGCAGCGCCTTCCCACGGGCCGGCGCTCGCCCGGCGGGTCGAGGGGTGGCGGCCGGGCGTGGTGGGCACCTTCCTGAGGCGCAGGCGGTGATGAGGTAGGGTGGGTGAAACCCACCGTGTCGGGGAGGTTGGAGGTGGGTTGGCACCCACCCTACGAATGCCGCCCGCGGCCTTTGGCGGTGCGAGGTCCCGGCTCGGGGCCGGGACGGGGAGAGTTTGTGGCCGGTTGGCACCCACCCTACCGTTCAGCCGAGGGCGCGGCGGCCTTCCACCCAGACCGCTTTCACCGCCCGGTCGTCGCCCATCATGATGGTGGGAAAGAGCGCTTCCCAGACATCGTCCGCCGAGGCGACACGCTGGGCGATGGCCGGGGTCGAGGCGAGGTCGAGCGCGATCAAGTCGGCCTCCATCCCCGGGGCGATATTGCCGATCTGCCCGCCCATATGCATCGCCTCGGCCGAGCCGGCGGTGGCGAGCCAGTAGAGCTGGGCGGGGTGCAGGGCGGTGCCCGAAAGCTGGCCGATCTCGTAGGCCGCGGCCATGGTGCGCAGCATCGAGAAGGAAGAGCCGCCGCCGGTGTCGGTGGCCAGCCCCACGCGCTGGCCCTCGGCCTTGGCGCGGGCCATGTCGAAGAGGCCCGAGCCGATGAAGGTGTTCGATGTTGGGCAATGGACGAGCGCCGCGCCCACCTCGCGCAGCCGGTCGCGTTCGCGCGGGTCGAGATAGATGGCGTGGCCATACATGCCGCGTTCGCCCAGAAGGCCATGCGCCTCGTAAGTGTCGAGATAGTCGCGGGCCTCTGGGAAGAGGGATTTGACCCAGTCGACCTCGTCGGTCTGTTCGCTGAGATGGGTTTGCATCAGGCAGTCGGGGTGTTCGGCCCAGAGGCTGCCGAGCGCCGAGAGCTGATCCGGCGTCGAGGTGGGCGAAAAGCGCGGCGTGATCACGTAGGAGAGGCGGTCCACCCCGTGCCATTTCTCCAGCAGCGCCTTGCTGTCGTCATAGGCCGATTGCGCGGTGTCGCAGAGCGCGTCGGGGGCGTTGCGGTCCATGCAGGTCTTGCCTGCCGCCGCGCGCAGGCCCCGGGCCTGTGCGGCGGTGAAGAAGGCCCCGACGCTTTCGGGGTGGATGGTGCAGTAGCTCGCGACCGTGGTGGTGCCGTTGGAGAGCGTCAGGTCGAGGTAGCGCCCGGCGATCTCTGCGGCATAGGCCGGGTCGGCAAAGCGCATCTCCTCGGGGAAGGTATAGGCGTTGAGCCAGTCGATCAGCCGCTTGCCCCAGCTGGCGATCATCGCGGTCTGGGGATAGTGGGCATGGGCGTCGACGAAACCGGCGGTGATGAGCGCGTCGCCCAAATCCTCGATGCGAGCGCTTGGCGCGGCGCGGCGCAGGGCCGCGGCCGAGCCGGTCTGCACGACACGGCCGTCACGGATCAGAACCGCCTCGTCGAGCCGGGCCGCGTGGGACGGGTCGCCCTCGAATGGCGAGCCGGTATAGACGAGCACCCGGCCCGTCAGGAGAGTTTCGCTGGTCATCTGCCCACATCTGTCCGTTCGCGTACCGGAGGCACCATATGCAGCGCGCGGGGCAGGGTAAATGCGGCTATTGTCATTGTTTTCCCGAAGGTGCTTCTTTAAGCCGGAGCGAAAGAGACGGCCCACGGTTTTTGTGCGAGACGGCGCAACCGGCAGACCGCGGGCGCGTTTCATGTCAGGCTGGCCGCCAAGGGCCGGCCGGGCAGGTTCGGTGCGGAAAAGGGGTGGTGCATGGCTGAAGACGATGCTGTGGCGGAAGCCGGGACCGACCGGGACGAGGATGCCTATGTGCTCGATGACCGTGCGGTGGCACGGATCATGTACGCGGTCGACACGGAAGACCGCGTGCGGCTTCTGGAAGAGCTGGAGCCGCTGCACCCGGCCGACATCGCCGACCTTCTGGAGCAGGTCAACGCCTTCGACCGCCGCCGTCTGATCGAGCTTTACGGGCGGGATTTCGACGGGGACATCCTGTCGGAGCTTGACGAGTCGATCCGCGAGGAGGTGCTCTACACGCTGCATCCCGAAGTGCTGGCCGAGGCGGTGCGGGACCTTGAATCGGACGACGTGGTCGACCTTGTCGAGGACCTGGAAGAGGACCAGCAGACCGCCATTCTCGACGTGCTGGAAGACAGCGACCGGGTGGCGGTCGAGCATTCGCTGACCTACCCGGAATATTCCGCCGGCCGCCTGATGCAGCGCGAGGTGGTGATGGCGCCCGAGCACTGGAACGTGGGCGAGGCGATCGATTACCTGCGCGATCAGGACGACCTGCCGGACCAGTTCTATCACATCATCCTTGTCGATCCGCGGCTGAAGCCGGTGGGTAATGTCACGCTCGGCAAGCTGATGGCGTCGCGGCGCGAGGTGCTGCTGACCTCGCTGGTCGAGGAGACGTTTCATGTCATCCCCGTCACGCAGGACGAGGAGGACGTGGCCTATGCGTTCAACCAGTACCACCTGATTTCCGCCCCGGTGGTGGACGAGAACGAGCGGCTGGTGGGCGTGATCACCATCGACGACGCGATGATCGTGCTCGACGAGGAGCACGAGGAGGACATCATGCGCCTCGCCGGTGTGGGCGAGGGCAGCATCGCCGACCGGGTGATCGACACCACCAAGCAGCGCTTTCCGTGGCTGGCGGTGAACCTTGTCACGGCCATCCTCGCCTCGCTGGTCATCGCCCAGTTCGAGGAGGCGATCGCCACGGTGGTGGCGCTGGCGGTCTTGATGCCGATCGTGGCGTCGATGGGCGGCAATGCGGGGACGCAGTCGCTCACCGTGGCGGTGCGGGCGATTGCCACGAAGGACCTCACCGGCCGCAACGTCTGGCGTGTGATCCGGCGCGAGGTTCTGGTGGGGCTGATCAACGGGCTGATCTTTGCCGTGGTGATGGGCGTGATCGGGGTTCTGTGGTTCGGCGGGCCCGAGCTTGGTTACGTGATCGCTGCCGCAATGGTGATCAATCTTGTCGTGGCCGGGCTTGCCGGCACGGTCATCCCCGTGATCCTTGACCGTATCGGCGTCGACCCGGCGCTGGCCTCCGGTGCCTTCGTGACGACGGTGACGGATGTGGTCGGGTTCTTCGCCTTCCTCGGACTGGCGGTGGTGGTGCTTCTATGAACGATCTGAAAGCGGTGAAGGCAGAGGCGCGCAAAGCGGCGTTTGCCCGGCGCAAGGCGGCGCATGAGACGGCGCCGCCGGGCGAGGCGGGGCAACTTGCCGAGGTGCTGGCGGGCTATCGCGGCGTGCCGCTGTCGGGCTACATGGCGATCCGGACGGAGATCGACCCGCTGCCGGTCATGGCGGAGGCCGCGGCCCACGGGCCGGTGGGCGTGCCGGTCATTCAGCGCCTCGGGCTGCCGCTGAAGTTCTCCCGGTGGGAGCCGGGTTGCGCGCTGAGGGAAGGCCCGTTCGGGGCGATGATCCCGGAGGCAACGGAGTATTTCGAGCCGGAAATCCTGATCGTGCCGCTGGTGGCCTTTGACCGCAATGGTGGGCGGCTGGGCTATGGCGGCGGGTTTTATGACCGGACGCTGGAGCTGCTCAGGGCGAAGCGCGCGACGCTGGCGATCGGCTTCGCCTATGCCGCGCAGGAGGCCGAGGGGCTTCCGCTGGAGCCCACGGACCAGCCGCTCGACATGGTGGTGACGGAGCGCGAGGTCATTTCGTTCTGAGAGTACGGCCCCTGCTTCTTCTGGCCGAAAATATCCCGGGGGAGGCGTTGAAATCCCTAGGGATTTCAACGTCGGGGGCAGAGCCCCCAATACCGTCGCAAGCTGTGGAGATCTCGAAAATGAGCGAACATGATTACACCGCCCGCGTGGTCTGGACCGGGAACCGGGGGGAGGGGACGGCGAGCTATCGCGCCTATGACCGGACATGGAATGTCGAGACGCCGGGCAAGCCGGTGATCCATTGTTCCAACGATCCGATGCTGGGCGGCGATCCGACGCTCCACAACCCCGAGGACATGCTGATCGCGGCGCTCTCGGCCTGTCACATGCTGTGGTATCTGCATCTGGCCTCGGATGCGGGGATCGCGGTGCAGGGGTATTCCGACGATCCGCTGGCGGTGGGCGAGACCGAGCGGTCGGGGGCGAGCCGGTTTCTGCGGGCGACGCTCAGGCCGGAGATCGTGGTGCCGGCGGGCACGGATCTCGACAGGGCCGATGCCATTCATCACGAGATCGGCAAGGTGTGTTTCATCGCGCGGTCGGTGAATTTTCCGGTGAGCTATGATGCGCGTTACGTTTCAGGCTGACCCGGCGCCGCTCACCAGCCCTTGCGGGCTGTTTCGCGACACGCGCCTGTCAGGGCGCGGGGAGCGGGCGGGTCAGAGCGGCCAGAAGAACGGGATCAGCGCTGAGGCCAGCAGCCCGATCGAGAGGTTGAGCGGGATGCCCACCTTGATGAAATCGGTGAACTTGTAGCCGCCCGGCCCGTAGACCATCATGTTGGTCTGGTAGCCGATCGGCGTGGCAAAGCTGGCCGACGCCGCGATCATCACCGCCACCACCAGCGGCCGGGGGTCATATCCCAGCGCCTCGGCCAGCCCGATGGCGATGGGCGTCACCACCACCGCGACGGCGTTGTTCGACACCAGCTCGGTCAGGACGCTGGTCAGCAGGTAGATCGCCCAGATCGTCAGGAAGGGCGAGGTATGGGCCAGCAGGGGCGCGACACCGGCGACGAGGAATTCGACCGCGCCCGAGGCTTCCAGCGCGGCGCCGATGGCGAGCATGGCGAAGATCAGCGCCAGCAGGTGGCCGTCGACGAAGCCGAACGCCTCGTCCGTGTCGACGCAGCGGGTGAGGAACACCACCGCCATGGCCAGCACGGCCAGCATCAGGATCGGCGCCACGCCGAGCGCGGCCAGCACCACGATGCCGGCCAGCGCGCTGATGGCGATGGGCGCGTGGCTGCGGCGATAGGCGCGTTCGGTGGGTTTCGAGACATCGACCATGTTCATCTCGGTCGAGAGGCGGTTGATATCCTCGGGCGCGCCCTCGAGCAGCAGCGTGTCGCCCACCTGCACGACAATATCGTCGAGTTGGCGGCCGATATTGCGGTCCTTGCGGTGCACCGCCAGCGGGTAGACCCCGAAGCGGCGGCGCAGCCGCAGGGCGCCGAGGCGCCGGCCCACCATCCGGCAATCGGGGGTGATCAGCGATTCGACCGTGGTGGTTTCCACCGCCGAGACCTGATCGACGCGCTTGAGGCTCTTGTTGCGCTGCAGGCTGAGCAGCTCGGTCACCTGTGTGCGCAGAACCACCCGGTCGCCCACCTCGAGCGTCACCCCGTCGAGGTTGCGGCGCAGGGACTGGTCGCCGCGGATCACGTCGACAAGCCGCACGCCCTCGCGCTGGAACAGCTGCACGCCGTTGACCTCGCGGCCGATCAGGTTCGATTCTGGCGGGATCACCGCCTCGGTGAAGAACTTGCGCGATTTCCGGTCGCTCAGCAGGGTCGCCATGCTGGCCCGGTCGGGCAGCAGCCGGGGGGCGATGAAGCGCAGGTAGAGCGCGCCCCAGACAGCGAGGATCGCGGCCATTGGCGTGACCTCGAAAATCGAGAAGGCCTCGAGCCCGCCGGCGCGGGCGACGCCGTCGACCAGCAGGTTGGTGGAGGTGCCGATCAGCGTCAGGCAGCCGCCGAGGATGGCGGCATAGCTGAGCGGGATGAGCAGTTTGCTGGCCGAAATGTCGAGCTTGCGGGCGAGCTGCACGAAGACCGGGATCATCACCACGACGACGGGCGTGTTGTTGACGAAGGCCGAGGCGATCATGACGAAGGCCATCAGCGCCCCGATGGCCAGGGTGGGCCGGGCGCCCGCCTGTGCCTCGGCGGTCTGGGTGAACCAGTCGAGCGCGCCGGTGCGCACCAGCGCCCCCATGACGATGAACATGGCCACGATCGTCCAGGGCGCGGGGTTCGACAGCACGGCGAGGGCCGCGTCATAGGGCAGCAGCCCCAGCGCCAGCAGCACCGCCGCGCCGGAGATGGCCACCACCTCGGTCGGGTAGATCTCGCGGATGAACAGCACGAACATGACGGCGACCACGCCGAGCGTGACCAGGGCCTGCCCGGTCTGCGAAAGTTCCAGCATTTGCATCAGGTCTGACTGTCCCGTTCCTGTGGGCTGCCATTGTTCCCGATGGGGCGCAGCGGGGCAAGGGCGATCCGGGGACGCGGCTGGACGAGGAAGATGCCGACCAGCATCAACGCCAGCGCCGCCCAGATATAAGGCGAATAGCTTTCGCCGAGCAGGGTGATCGACCACGCCACGCCGAAGCCGGTGACGAGATAGGCGACCTGTGCCGCGAAGACCGGCCCGGCCTGCGCGACCAGCCAGAAATAGCCGGTATAGACGATGCCGTGGACGATGGCGCTGGCGACGACGGCGGCATCGGGGGCGCCCCATGGCCCGCGCGGGTCGATCCACTGGCCGGTGGTCAGCGCCAGCGTCAGGGCGATGGGCACGCCGGTCAGCGAGGCGCCCGCCAGCATCTGTACCGGGTCGAGCCCGTTCGTGCCGAAGCGAGCCACGATGTTGCCCTCGAGGCCGTAGAAGAAGGGGGCGATGAGCGCCAGCGGGATGAAGGCCGCCATGGCCGGGTCGGGCAGGCTGGCGTCGGGCCCCACGATCAGCAGCACGCAGCCCAGCCCGAAGAGAAGCCCCAGCGCGCGGGTCCAGCCGAAGCTGTCATTGCCGAGCGCGATGGCCACCGGGAAGGCAAAGAGCGGCACGGTCGAGAGCAGGATCGCCAGCACGCCGCCGGGCAATTCGACCGCCGCGGCGTAGGAGGCGGAGTTGGGCAGGATCGTCCCGATCACCGCGATCAGCAGGTAGACGCGAAACGCGGCCCGGCTGAGGGGCACGCGCCGACCGCGCAGGATCGTGACCGCGGTCAGCATGGTGCCGGTGATCACCAGTTGCCAGAAGATCAGCCCGAAATGGCGGTAGCCCTCGCTGACCGCAATTTTCGAGAGCGGCGTCGTCAGCCCCCAGCCTGCGCCGATGACGAGGAGCGCCAGCACCAGCGACAGGCGGCGGGCGAGGGCGTCGCCCGTCATGCGGGCCCGGTCTCGTCGCAGGCGCGCAGGCGCGCGGCCTCTTTCGGCACGCCCAGCCGGAACGAGGGCCGGGGCCGGACGAGGAAGATGCCGCCCAGCATCAGCGCCAGCGCCACCCAGACGAAGACCGAGTAGCGCTCGCCCAGCAGGACCATCGACCAGACCACACCGAAGGCCGTCACGATATAAGCCGACTGCGAGGTGAAGACCGAGCCTGCCCGGCCCACCAGCCAGACATAGGCGGCATAGACCAGCCCGTGGGTGACCGCGCCGAGCGCCAGAGCCGCCTCGGGGATGCCGAAGCCGTGGAGCGGGTTGATCCACTGGCCCGAGAGGATGGCAATGGGCAGGGTGATGATCGCGCCCGCCGCCGAGGCGCCGACGATGGTGCGGAACGGGTCGAGCCCGTAGGTGCCCCAGCGCGCGACGATATTGCCCTCGGTGGCGTAAAGCAGAGGGGCCAGCAGGGCGAGGAAGACGAAGACGGTCATCGCCGGGTCGGGCAGGCTGGCCTTGGGCGCGATCATCAGGATCACGCCCGCCATGCCGAAGAGCAGCCCGGTCAGGCGGATCCATGAAAAGCGGTCATTGCCCATGGCCAGCGCGATGGGCAGCGAGAAGAGCGGCGCCGTCGACATCAGGATCGACAGGATGCCGGCGGGCAGCTTCGAGGCGGTGAGGTAGAAGAACACGTCCGGCAGGACCGCGCCGGTCAGCGCCACGACGACGAAGAGCCTGAAGTGACGGGGTTTCAGCGCCACCGGCTTGCCCGAGAACCGCGTCATGGGGGCAAGGACGGCGACGACGATCACCAGTTGCCAGAAGATCAGCCCATAGGGCTGGTGCCCCGTGCTGGTCGCGACCTTGGCCAGCGGCACGGTCAGGCCCCAGCCCGCCCCCATGAAGAACAGCACCAGCACATAGAGCGGGTTTCCCGTCACGGCGCCGCCTGCTGCAGCCGCCCGCCCTCGCGGATCATGGACACGGACACCGCCTTGCCCGTGCGGTCATCGGTCTCGATGAACAGCCCGCAGAGCGTTGCCTCGCCCATGGCGGGGGTGAAGCGGGCCTTGCCCATGCCGGTGACGAAGCGGCGCATCGGCTCGGTCTTGTCCATGCCGATGACGCTAAGATAGTCGCCGCACATGCCGGCATCGGCCTGAAACGCCGTGCCGCCGGGCAGGATCTGGGCATCGGCGGTGGGGATATGGGTATGGCTGCCCACGACGACGCTGGCGCGCCCGTCGCAGAAATGGCCCATTGCCATCTTTTCGGAGGTCGCCTCGCAATGCATGTCGATCAGCGCGGCCTGCACGCCGCCGCCCGGCACATGCGCCTTCAGCACCGGCTCGACCGCGCTGAAGGGATCGTCGAAGGCGCGTTTCATGAAGACCTGCCCCAGCACCTGCGCCACCAGCACCTTGCGCCCGCGCCCGTCGGTGAAAACCCGGTGCCCCCGCCCCGGCGCCTCCTTGGCGAAGTTGAGGGGGCGGACGATGCGGGGCTCTTTCTCGATGAATTGCAGCATGTCCTTCTGGTCGAAGGCATGGTCGCCCAGCGTCAGGCAATCGGCGCCGGCCTCGAGCAGGAGCTTGGCATGCTCGCCCGACAGGCCCATGCCGCCGGTGGCGTTCTCGCCGTTCACCACGGTGAAATCGACCCGCCAGTCGGCCTTGAGGCGCGGCAGGTTCTCGGTCACGGCCCGTCGCCCGGCGCGGCCCATCACATCGCCCAGATACAGGAGTCTCATTATTCGGTGTTAGGGCGGCGGAAGGGCGAGGGCAAGAGGCGATGCTGTGCGCCCCTGCTCAGGCTGGCCCTGGGGTGCGGTTCGGTAGCTGTCAGGACATGAAAATGACGCAGGCCCCTGCTTCTTCTGGCCTGAAGTATCCCGGGGGCCGCCATTGTGCGCCATTGGTTCAAGCCCAATGGCGGCGGGGCTGGCCCCCACTCCTGCCGGTGCGGTTCAGAGCGGCCAGAAGAGAAGGATCGCCGGGATCGACACCGCCACCACGAGGATTTCCAGCGGGAGGCCCATGCGCCAGTAATCCGAGAACCTGTAGCCGCCGGGCCCGAGGATCAGCGTGTTGTTCTTGTGGCCGATGGGGGTGAGGAAGGCCGAGGAGGCGGCGACCGCCACCGCCATCAGGAACGGGTCGGGCGAGACGCCGAGGCCCTGCGCCATCTGGATGCCGACGGGGGCGGCGACGATGGTCGTGGCGGTGTTGTTGAGCACGTCCGACAGGCTCATCGTGACGATCATCAGCACCGTGAGGATGACCCAGGCCGGCATCCCCTCGGTGAGCGAGACGAGGCCGCCGGCGATCAGCTCGGTGCCGCCCACGTCTTCCAGCGCCGCGCCGAGCGGGATCATCGAGCCCAGCAGCACGACCACGGGCCATTCGATATGGGTGTAGAGCTCGCTCAGCGGCACGATGCGGGTCAGCACATAGGCCATCACCACCAGCCCGAGCGCGATGGGCAGGTAGAGCAGCCCCACCGAGGCCGCCAGCACCGCCGCGCCGAACAGGCCGATGGCGAGCCACGTCTTGTTGTTCTGCGTCACCGCCAGCCCGCGATCGGCCAGAGGCAGGGCGCCCAGCCATTCGGTCACGTCGCGGCCGGTGGCCTTGGGCACCAGCAGCAGCAGGATGTCGCCCGCCTGAATCGTGGTGTTGCGCACCTGGCTGGTGATCTTGCGGCCTTGGCGCGAGATGCCCATCAGCACCGATTGCTGGCGCCAGTGCAGGCCCACGTTCTGCGCCGTGCGGCCCACGAGGCGGGAGGTCTGGGGGACCACGACCTCGACGATGTCGAGCCCGTCGCCCTCGGCCTGAAGCCGCTCTTCGCGCTGCTTGTCGGAGAAGGCGAGCGAGAGGGAGGCGCGGAATTCGTCGAGCGCGTCGGGCTTGGCCTCGAGCACCAGCGCGTCGCCTTCCCTGAGCATGGTGTTGATGGCCGCGCCGTAACGCCGCCGGCCGTCGCGGATGACGCCGAGGAGGGCCACGTCGGTCTTGTTGGCGGTGTCTTCCAGCTCGATCAGGCGCTTGCCGATCAGGTCGGAGCCTTCGGGCACGGTAAGCTCGGCGATGTAGTCGGCGATCTCGGAGGCTTCGAGCACGGCATCCTCGCGCTGCGGGATGAGCCGCCAGCCGACGAGGGCGACGAAGAGGAGCCCCGCCACCGCCGTGACCGCGCCGACGGGGGCGAAATCGAACATGGCGAAGGGGGCGCCGAGCGCATCCTCGCGGATCGAGGCGATGATGATGTTGGGGGGCGTGCCGATCAGCGTGGCCATGCCGCCGAGGATGGTGGCGAAGGAGAGCGGCATCAGGCTGAGCCCCGCCGCGCGCTTGGCCTTGCGGGCGGTCTGGATGTCGACGGGCATCAAGAGGGCCAGGGCCGCGACGTTGTTCATGAAGGCCGAGAGCACGCCGCCGATGCCGCCCATCAGCGCGATATGCGAGCCCAGGCTGCGGGAGCTGTCGACCATGGTGCGGGTGATGAGATGCACCGCGCCGGAGCGGACGAGGCCGGCCGAGACCACCAGCACCAGCGCGACGATGATCGTGGCCGGGTGGCCGAAGCCGGAAAACGCCTCCTCGGTCGGGACGACGCCGAGGACCACGCCGATGAGGAGCGCCGAAAACGCCACGATATCATAGCGGTAACGCCCCCAGAGCAGCAGGGCGAAGACCGCGCCGAAGAGCGAGAAAAGGATGATCTGGTCGGTTGTCACGGCGTCCCTCCGGGATTAGGTGCAGCCAAGCCCATTCGGGCCGGGAACGCAACCGGCTTGCGGGGCAGGCGGGGCGTGATTTATAGACGTGCCGAGCAACTGACATCTGACTGACATCTGACGGAGCGCACGATATGGCCGGCCATTCCAAATGGGCAAACATCCAGCACCGCAAGGGGCGGCAGGACGCCGTGCGGGCCAAGCTTTTCTCCAAGCTTTCCAAGGAGATCACGGTCGCCGCCAAGATGGGCGACCCGGACCCGGAGAAGAACCCGCGGCTGAGGCTGGTGGTGAAGCAGGCGAAGCAGCAGTCGATGCCCAACGACAATATCGACCGGGCGATCAAGAAGGCGATTGGCGGCGAGGGCGAGGATTACGAGGAAGTCCGGTACGAGGGCTATGGCCCCAACGGCGTGGCGGTGATCGTCGAGGCGATGACCGACAACCGGAACCGGACCGCGTCCAACGTGCGCTCGACCTTCACCAAGAATGGCGGGAACCTTGGCGAGACGGGTTCCGTGGGGTTCATGTTCGAGCGGAAGGGCGAGGTGACCTATCCGGCCGAGGCGGGCGATGCCGATACGGTGATGATGGCCGCGATCGAGGCCGGGGCAGAAGATGTGGAAAGCGGCGAGGATGGCCACACGATCTGGTGTGCGGATACCGACCTGAACGATGTGTCCAATGCGCTGGAGGCCGAGCTTGGGGAAAGTGAATCGACCAAGCTGGTCTGGAAGCCCACCACCACGACCGAGATGGATTTTGAGGGGATGGAGAAGCTGATGAAGCTGATCGACGCGCTGGAGGATGATGACGACGTGCAGCGCGTGACCACGAATTTCGAGGCCTCGGACGAGGTGATGAGCCAGCTTGCGGCGGAGTAAATTCCGGGCAGATCGAGAGGTTTGGAGCGGCGCCCCGAGGGGCGCCGTTTTTGTTGGGGATGGGGCAAAACGCAACGTCGGTATAGCGTCGGTATTTTGTCGGTATTGCGTCGGTGCGGATGCCCGAGGTGTTTTCCGGTCGCGTGGTCGCGCGCCGTGGCGTTGTGGTGGGGCGTTGTGGTGGGGCGATATCTTGAAAAGATATCGGATCGAATTCTTTTGAAGAATTCGAGGTGGGTTGGCGCGCCGCCCTACGCCAGGTGCCGGCGCGCCGCGCGTTTGACCGCGCGGGTGAGCGGGGCGAGCGCCGGGGCCATCAGGCGGGGCGTCTGCCAATAGAGGGGCGTGTCGATGCGGGTGGCGTCGGCCAAGGCCACCAGCCGGCCGGCGGCGAGGTCGTCCGCGACGAGCGGCACGGGGTTCACGCCCCAGCCGATGCCGAGGCGGCAGGCCTGCACGAAGCCTTCGGAGGAGGGCAGGGTGTGGGTCGGCGGGCTGGGCTGGGTGCCGGTCACGCGTTCGATCCAGAGATGCTGGAGCCGGTCCTTGGGGTTGAAGCGGAGCATGGGGGCGCGGGCCAGCGCCTCTGCCGTGACGCCGGAAGGGAAGTGGCGGGCGAGGAAGGCGGGGCTGGCGGTGGCGACGTAGGACAGCGCGCCCAAGGGCAGGGCATCGCAGCCCGGCGCCGGGTCGGGCTGGGCGGTGACGGCGCCCAGCACCTCGCCCCGGCGGAGCCAGTCGGCGGAATGGTCCTGATCGTCGAGGGAAAGCTCGAAGAGGTGGTCGGGCAGGCCGCTCAGCGCATCGAGGAACCACGTGGCGAGGCTGTCGGCGGGCAGCGCGAGGCGGATGCGGGTCCGTGGCCGGGGCGCGAGGGCCGAGAGGTCGCCCGAGAGCTGCGCCTCGAGCAGGGCGACCTGATCGGCATGGGCGGCGAGGCGGCGCCCCGCTTCGGTGCCGGTGCAGGGTTTGGCCCGTGTCACGAGCTGGGCCCCGGCGCGGGTTTCGAGCGCCTTGATGCGTTGCGAGACGGCGGACTGGGTGAGGCCGAGATCCTGCGCGGCCGCTTCGAACCCGCCATGGCGGAGCACGGCGGAGAGGGCGGCGAGATGGGCGGGATCGAAATGCATTAGAGATTCTGATGCCAAATAAAGATCATTCGTTTGCGTAATGTGTTCCCTCGGGCTACGCCGGTCAAGCATTGAAGACCGGAGGGGCAGGATGCAGGCATATATCGCGGGGTTCGCGCTGGGGTTTTCGCTGATCCTCGCCATCGGGGCGCAGAATGCCTTCGTGCTGCGGCAGGGGTTGCGCAATGCGCATGTCTTCGCGGTCTGCCTGACCTGTGCGCTGTCGGACGCGGTGCTGATCGCCGCCGGGGTGGCCGGGTTCGGGGCACTGGCGGAGGCGGTGCCGGGGCTTGAGACTGTCATGCGGTTCGGGGGCGCGGCGTTTTTGGCGTGGTATGGGGCGCGGACGCTTCGGGCCGCGTGGAAGGGGGGCGAGGTTCTGGAGGCGGGCGAGGGAAAGGCGGGGCTGCGGGCGGCGCTGCTGACCTGTCTGGCGCTGACATGGCTGAACCCGCATGTGTATCTCGATACGGTGGTGTTGCTGGGCTCGGTCAGTGCGCAATATCCCGACGGGCCGGGGTTCGGTATCGGGGCGGTCACGGCCAGTTTCGTCTTCTTCTTCGGGCTGGGCTATGGTGCGCGCGGGCTGGCGCCGGTTTTCCGGCGGCCGGGGAGCTGGCGGGTGCTGGATCTTTTCGTCGGGCTGACCATGTGGGCGATTGCCGCGAAACTGATCTGGATGTGAGCCTTGCCGATCGGCAAAGCACAGCCAATGCGCGGCAATGGCGATTGCGGTTTCGCGATCCTATGCTACCTGATGCATAATCGGGGGCATATGTTGGCGAAAGGGCGCGGCATCATGGAAATCGAACATCACACGGGTGACGGCAAGGGCCGGTTCACCGCGAGGATCGGCATCGGGCCGGAGGCGGAGATGACCTATTCGGTCGCCGGCAAGGGGCTGATGATCATCGACCACACCGAAGTGCCGGATGTGTATCGCGGGCAGGGCGTCGGGCTGGCGCTGGTCGAGCGGGCGGTGGAGATGGCGCGGGAGCAGGGCAAGCAGATCCTGCCGCTCTGCCCGTTCGCCGCCGCGCAGTTCCGCCGACACCCGGAATGGAGCGACGTGCTCAACCGCGCCGCCCCCAGGGGGCAGGCGGGGTGAGCTGGAACCCGGAACCGGGTTGCTCGGGCAGGGTGTAGAGCTGCGCCCGGATCCGTGGCGGGCCGGGTGTGCAGGCGCGAATTTTTGACAAGGGCGTTCGTGGGAAGATTTTGCGCGGAAGTTTCGGCCGGAGTATGAATATTTTCCGGGTCATTCTCTAAGTAGAAAATGACGTGGCGCCATGTGGCAGGGCACCGGGACTTTACAAGATTTCGGGTCGGAAAATTGGAGTTTTCCGGCCATGTCATCGAACGGCGGGTGAAGCCAGTGACCGGTGCGTCCGGTTGCCGGCGGTGAGGCGCGCGGCGGCGGCGGGAATTTTCCGGTGGCGAGGCTCCCGCGCTGCGCCATGCGGGAAAACCCGCTCGACATTCCCCCGGCCGGGACTGTTAATTCCGCCCATGCAGGACGACTCGCCCCCGAAACAGCCTCAGGATCCCAGCCCGAACAACCCGGTCGCGGGCGTGTGCTGGATGATCCTGACGGGGCTGATGCTGGTGGGGGTCACCGCGATGGTGAAGATCCTCGGCACGCGTATCCCGGCGGTCGAGGCGGCGTTCCTGCGGTTCCTGCTGGGGCTGGTCTTTGCCGTGCCGATGCTGTTCCGGGCGGGAGAGTTCCGGTTCAGCCGCGGCACGTGGGGCCTGTTCGGCCTGCGGGGGCTGGCGCATATGTCGGCGGTGGTTCTGTGGTTCTATGCCATGGCGCGGATCCCGATCGCCGATGTCACGGCGATGAATTACATGTCGCCGATCTATGTCACCATCGGGGCGGCGCTGTTCCTTGGCGAGCGGCTGGCGTTCCGGCGCATCCTTGCGGTCGTGGCGGGGCTGGTCGGTGCGCTGATCATCCTGCGGCCGGGCTTTCGCGAGGTCGGGGTCGGGCATCTGGCGATGATCTTCGCGGCGATGATCTTCGGGGCGTCCTACCTGTTGGCCAAGCTGTTGTCGGAGCGCTGCAGCCCGGCGGCGGTGGTGGCGATGCTGTCGGTCACGGTGACGATCGGGCTGGCGCCGCTGGCGGCGATGAACTGGGTGACGCCGACATGGGCCGAGCTGGGCATCCTGCTGGTGGTGGCGGGGCTGGCGACGGCGGGGCATTACGCGATGACGCGGGCCTTTCAGGCGGCGCCGCTGGCGGTGACGCAGCCGGTGACCTTCCTGCAGCTTGTCTGGGCGGTGAGCCTTGGCGCCTTCGTCTTTGGTGAGCCGCTGGATCCGTGGGTGATCGTCGGCGGGCTGGTGATCGTGGCGGCCGTGAGCTTTATCAGCTGGCGGGAGGCGGTGCTCAAGCGGCGGGCATTGACGCCGGCGAGTGCCGCGACGAAACTGTAGGGCATTCCGGGCCCCGCGCGCGGGCCTGCAAGGCGACAGGTTTCGGGGGGAATTTTGATGAGATTGTATGCGGCCGGCGCGGTGGCGCTGGCAATGTGGCCGGTATCGGCCGAGGCGGGGCTGGAGATCTGCAATGGCACGGGCGAGACGCGGTCGGTGTCGATCGGCTACAGGCAGGGCGGCGACTGGGTTTCGGAAGGGTGGTGGACCATCGCGCCGGGCGCCTGTGCAGAGCCGGTGGGCGGCGCGCTGACCAACCGCTACTATTATTACCGGGCGACGGCGGCGGGGCAGGATTTCGCGGGGGAGGGGTACAGTTTCTGCACGCTGGGCGATGCCTATACCATCGTCGGGGACAGCCAATGCGAGGCGCGGGGCTACGAGACCGCGGATTTTGCGGTGATCGACACCGGCGAGACGGCGACCAGCTTTTCCTTCCGGATCGAGGCGCAGCCGGTGAAGGAGAGCGTGGCCAAGGGGAAAGCCGCGCAAGGGGCCGTGGCGGACGAGGCCGGGGCGCCGGCGGCGGCGGGCCATGTGCTGCAAAGCGGGCTGGGGCGGGGCGTGCATGGCGAGCCCTTCACCGACCGGCTGATCTTTCAGGGATGCGATTTTTACGACGGGTTCGAGGCCTGCAGCTTCATCGCCAATGGCTGGAAGTATTTCGCGGGCTATGACGACCCGACGCCGCGCGCCTTCCTTGCCCGGCTGGAGGCGCTGCCGATCAACACGCCGATGCAGGTGACGGGCGACCTGACCAGCCATGGCGACAGCACCGCGCAGCTCGCGGTGAGCGAGATCGAGGTGCTGGGGGCGGATGCCTATTCCGGGCAGCGCGCAGCGATGCAGGGCAACTGGGTGTCGGCGGACGACCCGAACGAGACGATTTATATCCAGGGCGCCGAGATGCACAGCTATTACAAGGCGGGGTATCTGGACACGATGTATCTGGACGTGAGGGCGGACTGCCCCGACAGCGCCGGGGCGGGGCCGGTGCTGATCCAGACGAGCGCGCAGCACAGGGAGACCCATTGCTACCTGATCGACAATCTTGCGGGCGGGTGGATGGACCTGATCCTGATGGGGCACGAGGCGCGGATCAGTTACCGGAAGACGGATTGAGGCGTCGGCGCGGAAGAGATTTCATGCCTCCGGCGGGGATATTTCGGGCCAGAAGAAGCGGGGGCGGTGCTGAGCCGGGTGGGCATGAGGCGCGGATCAGATCTCGGATGGCGGATCTGGGGCGGAGCAGGGGAAGAGATTTTATGCCTCCGGCGGGGATATTTGGGGCCAGAAGAAGCGGGGGAGAAGCCGGGCGGTGCTGAGCTTGTGCTGAGCCGGGCGGGCGCTGCCGGCGGTGGGGCCGGCAGGCCGGGGCGGTGCGTCAGCCGTGCGGGGCGGGCGGCTCGAAGAGGATGAGTTCGACGCGCTCGTCGCCTGCGACATAGGCGTCGTGGCCGGGCGGGATGTCGAAGAAGTCGCCTTGGGTGATGGGCGTCTGCGCGCCAGTCTCGACCATGCGTACCACAAGCCGCCCGCCGAGGCAGTAGCCGATATGGCGCATCGGGCAGGTATCGGGCGAGCCGAGCAGGGGTTTCTCGTCGGCCGCCCATGTCCAGCCGGGTTCGAACACGGCATGCATGCCGGCGGTGCCGTCCTGCAGTTTCACGATGTCGATGCCGCCGCGTTCCTTCATGTCGAGCGCGTCATCGGGGCTCTCGAAGCGTCTGATCTCGATCTCTCGTGTCATTGGGTGCCTCGCTTTCGTCTTACAGGTGGATGATCTCGGGTTTGAGACTTTGCAGGATGTGGGCGACCGCGCCGCGGGTGTCGCGGTCGTAGCCGAGGCGCTGCATCGTCGTCAGGATGTCGTCGGCCGCGGCGTCGTATTCCGCGGGGGCGATGTTCATGTCGCGATGAGCCTCGGCCATGGAGCGGCCGCGATAGGCGTCAGGACCGCCGGAGCCGGCAGCCAAGAAATCGCAGGTGTGCTGCTTGATCTCCTCGACGCGGGCGGGCTTGTCCTCGTAGGGCGTGAAGCGGGCGCGGATCACGGGGTTTTCCATATGCGCCGCGATGGCGCCGTCGACGATGCGCCTTATGCCGGGCGCGCCGCCGAGGCGTTCGAAGAGGGTGACGGTGGTGATCTCTTCGGCGATGGATAGGGTCATTGGTCCTCCTGTCTGGATCGGGGGGGGGGCGGTCACGCCGGCTCGGCCTGTGCCGCCAGCACGTCGGCGGCGGTCATCGGTTTGCCGCCGATGGCCCATTCGCCGCTGGCAATCTCCTGCACGCGGACCCAGGTGACGGGGCGCAGGGCCTCGCCCTCGACGCGGACCATGGCTTCGGTCACCTCCGCGATCATGCGTTGTTTCTGGCTGTCGTCGAAGACGCCTTCGATCAGTTCAATATCCACCAGCGGCATGTTTCGTACCTCCCTTTCCTATTGTCCGATTTCGGTTTCACCGGGGTCACCCGATGTGATGACAGGCTGCCACGCGGACCGGCGGGCGCGCCAGTTCACGGACTGTACCGGGGCGATACAGTATCTGAACTGGCCGGGGCGGGGGCGCCTGTGGCAGGATGGGTGACGTTAGGGAAAGGAGGCCAGCATGACGAATGCGAGCTACGGGCAGTTCTGCCCGGTCGCGATGGCGGCGGAGGTTCTGTGCACGCGGTGGACGGTGGTTCTGCTGCGCGAGCTGGTGGCCGGGTCGACTCGGTTCAACGAGCTGAGGCGGGGCGTGCCGCGAATGTCGCCGGCGCTGCTCTCGAAGCGGTTGGGGGAGCTGGAGGCGGCCGGCGTCGTCGCGCGCGAGCCGGTGCCGGGGTCGAAGGAGATCGAGGCCTACCGGCTGACGCGGGCGGGGCGCGATCTGCAGCCGGTGGTGGAGGCGATCGGCATGTGGGGGCAGAAATGGGTGGAGACCGAGCCCTCGCTGGACAACCTCGATGTGGAGCTGCTGATGTGGGACATGCGGCGCAACCTCGATACCGAGCCGGTGCCGGAGGCGCGCACGGTGATCGAGTTCATCTACCCCGAGTTGCCGGAAGCGGAGCGGAAATGGTGGCTGATCGTCGAGCCGGACCGGAGCGTCGACCTGTGCCATATCGATCCGGGGTTTGACGTGGACCTTTACGTGACGGTGGACCTGCGGACGATGACGGAGATCTGGATGGGGCTGCGGAGCGTGGCCGATGCGGTGGAGCGCGACAGGCTGCTGGCGGTGGGGCCGCCGGGGCTGGTGGGGTCGATGCAGGCGTGGCTGGGGCTGAGCCCGTTCGCCGTGCAGGAGAAGCTGGCGGGGTGACGGGGCGGGGCGGAGGCCGTGGGGGCGAATTCTTGAAAAGAATTCGGGCCGTTTTCTTTTGAGAGGCCTCAGCAAAACGCGTGAGATTGTTGTCACTGGGTACTTGAGACGTCTCGGGTGTGTCTATCGTACTGGATAAGGCCCGGCGGGTTGCCTGATTGGCCGTTGGTCTGGGGTGAACGGGCGAT
>Ga0310345_10000401_pt1 | contig 68250 bp, 77 predicted proteins | sample HC15DNA20500_MG_FD_204667 | JGI IMG/M metagenome (GOLD analysis project Ga0310345, IMG submission 204667) | Marine microbial communities from station ALOHA, North Pacific Subtropical Gyre - HC15-DNA-20-500_MG | ecosystem: Environmental > Aquatic > Marine > Oceanic | place: Pacific Ocean: North...
GGGGGGGGGGGCGTACTTCCCCCCCCCCCCCCCCACGTCCGATCCCGCGGCAGCGGGCGGCCAGCTCGCGCGCAGCGCGAGCGCGAGCCGCAGGGCCCCCAGCGCCCCGTCGCTGGGGTCGCGGAGCGAGCGCGAAGCGCGAAGCTCCGACGGAGTCGGGAGGGGGGCCCCATTGGCGCTTTGCCCAATGGGGGGAGGGTTTGCACCAAACCCTCCGAAAAACTCAGAAGATCGGGAACGCCTCTTCGCGGCTCGCGGAGCTCGAGGTCTCGGCCGGCGGCGGCGACGCGGTCCGGGCGCTCCGGCGTGCCCCCCGGCGGACCCGCCTCCGGGTGAGCACGAAGCGCATGCGCTGATCGACGTCGGGCACGAGCTCCGCCTCCTCGGGCCGATGCCCCTCGCGCTCCAGACGGAGCGAGATGGCGTCCTCCGCGCGCGGCAGCTCGAGCGTGGTGGGCGTGGTGCCTCTCTCGACGCCGGCGACGAGCACCCGCGCGCCCTCGGGCTCGCTCTCGACCGTGATCGACACGTGCGCGGGCGGCGGCTCCTCTTCTGCTTCCGGCGTCGCCGCGACCTCCACCCGAGGCCGAGCGGCCGGGATCCGAGGGGCGGGGGGCGGGCTCGCCGCGCTCACCGTGGACGCGGCGCGAGCCGGCGAATCGTCGGGCTCGAGCAGGGCCCAAGCGCCGGCCGCGACCCCGAGCAGCGCGAGCCCGGCGACCGCGATCGACGCGGCCACGCGCCACCCCGATCCTCGCGGTGACGGCCGATCGATCACGGTGGACGCCTCGTCGGGCAGCTCCACCGACGGCAGCTCGTCGTCGAAGTCGACCTCCGGCTCCGGGAGCTGGCTCGGCTCGCGCCCGACCGCGACCTGCCGGAGCATCTCGCTCTTCTCGTCCCGGCGATCGGGGAAGAGCCCGAGCATCGTCTCCTTCAGGGCGAGCCCCGGGTCGCCCTCCGAGAGCCGGCGCAGCACCTTCAGCAGATCGAGCCGCAGCGCCTCGGCGGTCGGGTAGCGGTCGGCGACGTCGCGCGCGAGGGCCCGGAGACAGATCGCGTCGAGCTCCGCCGGGCAGCCCGGCGCGATCGTGGACGGCGCCGCGACCTTCGCCTCCTTCACCGCGCGCAGGCTCGCGGTGGGGCTGGCCCGACGGAAGAGCCGCCGCCCGGTGAGCAGCTCGTAGAGCAGGATGCCGAGCGAGAAGACGTCGCTCCGGCGGTCGAGCTCCTCGCCCTCGGCCTGCTCGGGCGACATGTAGGCGAACTTGCCCTTGAGCGCGCCGGCCTCGGTGGCGGTGATGCGGTTGGCGGCCTTCGCGATGCCGAAGTCCATCAGCTTCACCGTGCCGTCGTAGGTGACGAAGACGTTCTGCGGGGAGATGTCGCGGTGCACGATCCCGAGCGGCGCGCCGTCGAAGTCGCACATCTCGTGGGCCGCGTGCAGCCCGGCGGCCGCCTCGGACACGACGTAACAAGCCTGGCCATGGTCGATGGGTCGACGCCGGCTCCGGGCGCGGCGCTGCAGGCTCGCGAGGGACTCGCCCTCGAGGTACTCCATCACCACGAAGAGCTGTCCGTCGTCCCGGCTCAGCTCCTCGTAGCTGACCACGTTGGGGTGGTTGATGCGCGCGGCGATGCGCGCCTCGTCGAGGAACATGTCGACGAAGCTCTTGTGGCTCGCGTAGCCCGGGAGGATGCGTTTGATCGCGACCGCGCGCGCGAAGCCGCTCGGCCCGGTGAGGCGCCCCAGGAGGATCTCGGCCATGCCGCCGGTCGCGAGCCGCCCGATGATCTCGTAGCGGCCCAGCGCGGCCGGATGTGCATCGAGATCCATCCCGGGCGAGTATAATGCCGCTCGTCCCCACCTCGTCATGCACGGCCCTCGGACCCTCGCGATCGCTCTCACCCTCGGCCTGCTGGGGCCCATGGGGGTCCGGGCGCAGGCTCCCGAGGACGGCCGCGCGGCCGCTCGAGAGCTCGCGGTGGAGGCGCACGCGCGCTTCGAGGCGGGCGACGCCGACGGCGCGGTCGAGCTGCTCTTGGAGGCGCGCGCGACCCACCCCGAGCCCGTCCTCCTCTACAACCTCGGGCGCGCGTACGAGGCGTCGGGGCGCCTGCGCGAGGCCATCGACGCGTACGAGCGCTTCGTGGAGGAGGCGCCGGACGCGCCGTCGCGCGCGGCGGTGGAGCTGACGATCACCTCGCTGCGGCGGAGCGTGGCGGAGCGCGAGCGGCTCATCCGGGAGGCCGAGGCAGCGCGCGCCCGCGAGGGCTCTCCGTCGGTGGTGCCCTGGCTCGTCGCCGCCTCGGGCGCCGGCGGGCTGGCCGCGGGCGGGGTGCTCGCCGGCGTCGCCGTCGCCGAGAACGACGCCGCGGCGGCCGACCCGGTCCAGAGGAGCCGCGCCGCGCGAGCCGCCAGCGCGCAGGACCTCGCCACCGCGGCCAACGTGCTCTTCGTGGTCGGCGGCGCGCTCGCGCTCACCGCGGGCGTGTGGTGGCTCGTCGAGTGGGCGACGGGCGGCGGCGAGGACGAGTCGGCCGCGCTCGAGGTGGGCCCGGGCGTCGTGCGAGGTCGGTTTTGAAGCTCGCCATCCCGCTCTCGATGCTGCTCGCCGCGGGCTGCGTGCTCGAGTCACCGCCGATCGACGGGCTCGGCTGTCCGTGCACGAGCGGCTGGACCTGCGTGGCCGAGCAGTGCGTGCCCGCGTCCGGCCCCTGCGCCCGCAACGCCGAGGCGGGCCGGATCGCCATCGAGAACCTCCGCGCCGAGTGGGTCACCGCGAACCAGATCCGGGTGGCCTGGGACGCGCCGGACATCTCCGAGCTGTTCGCCTACGAGGTCGACGTGGCCAGCAGCGAGGTCGATCTCTGGTATCCCGAGCGCCGCCACGTCGTCACCTCGAGCGAGAACCCGGAGCTGCTCCGCGCCTCGCTCCCGGGCACGAACGACGGCGACCCGGTGCTGGCGACCACCGTGCGCGACCTCGCAGCGAACGAGCCGTACTTCATCCGGGTGGTCGCCATCGATCGGGATCGCGGCGTGACCTGCACCGAAGCGCTCGGGGTCAGCACCGGCCCTCGGGTGCGCGAGTCGATCACGCTCTTCCACGACTCCGGCCCCGACGCAGCCGAGCCGAGCTGCCTCGACCAGGTCGAGGACCCCTCGCGCAGCCGGGAGAGCGACACCCACTGGGCCTGGGTCGCGCACTGTCGAGAGGACCAGACCGCGCACTGCGTCCCCCAAGAGCGGCCGGGCCTCAGCTGCTACGAGAACCTCCAGGTGCGTGGCCTCGGGAGGGACGCGACGAGCCTGACCGAAGTCGACTTCGACGAGGCCTTCCTCCAGGTCTCGGTGGCGATCGAAGGCGACCACGGCTTCTGGTCCGAGCTCGGCGTCGAGACGGCGGTCGGCGACCACTTCATCCTCGGCGGGCTGACCCTCGTCGGCGACGGCGAGTACCACACCTATCAGGTGCCGCTCTCGGCGATGTGGCGTCTGAGCTACGCCGACATCCGGGGCGTCATCAACGGCTTCCGCGTCGGCACCCTGTGGGTCGACGAGGCCGTCGTGCGGATCGACGAGGCCGCCATCTACTGGTGACCCGGTCAGCGCCGGACGACGGCGCGCAGGCCGAGGAGGGCCGCGTCGGCGAGGTCCAGCGGGACCCCGCGGCGCAGGCGGCGGAGGAGCCCGCGACGGATGCGACGCTTGGAGGCGGCGTGGGCGCGCATGTCGAGCGCCGTCGACGCGCGGGCCACCTCGAGGGCGCGCGCGAGCACGTCGGCCGGCTCGGCGAGACTGTCGAACACGCCGGCCTCGAGCGCCTCGTCGGCGGAGAAGAAGTGCGAGAGCGTCACCGCGCGCTGGAACGCCGCGGGGGTCAGCCGGTGCTCGAGCAGGGCGACGGCGACGCGCGGCATGGTGATCCCGATCGCGACCTCGTTGGCCGCGACCTTGAAGTCGCCTCGCGCGCCGACCACGTGGTCGCACGAGAGCGCCGCGAAGAGGCCCATCGCGAGCACGTGCCCCGAGCAGGCCGCGACCACCGGGCGCGGGTGGGTGGCGATGCGCGCGGGCAGGGTGAAGCCGAGCCGGAGCATCCGGAGCGCGTCGAGGCCGCCGGAACGCATCACCTTCAGGTCGAAGCCCGCCGAGAAGATGTCGCCCCGCCCGGTGAGCACCACCGGCGCCCCCTCGCGCGCCGCGCGCTCGAACGCGTCGTGCAGCCCGCGCAGCATCGTCGGCGAGAGCGCGTTGCGCTTCCCGTCGTCCATCTCGATCACGGCGACCTCGCCGTCGCGGCGGTAGCGGACGATGTCCATGACGCGAGCCTCGCACGTCTCGCGAGCCGACCGGGTCAGAACTGGTGCACGATCCGGAGGTCCTCACCGGGAGTCACGTACACCTCGACGCGATGCTCCGCGCCGCCCGCCGCGCGCAGCTCGACGAGGTGGTGGCCCGGTGAGACCTGCAGCGCACGGACCGGCGTCCACCGCCCCGAGTCCTCGCCGTCGACGAAGACGCGGGCCCACGGCATCGCGTGGACCCAGAGCCGCCCAGGCGGGCCCTCCGCGGCGGGCAGCGTCACCTCCACCGCGAGCTCCACCTTCGCCGCCTCCGGGACCGCGGCGCGGGTCTCCTCGTTCGGCGACGCGGGCAGCGGCTTCATGGGCAGGAGCGCGGGGGGCGCCGTGTCCAGCGTGGGCTCGGGCGCGCAGCCCCAGAGGCCCACCGCAGCCAGGAGCCCGATGCGTGCGAACGTCGCGGTCACGAGGTGTACCGCGGGACGAGCCCTGCCGTCCGTTCACCGGGGCCCCCAATTGCCGAGGCCCAGAAACGACTACGGCGCAGAAACGACTACGGCCGGCTGGGAAACCCAGGCCGGCCGGAATCAGTAAGCGATGTGAGAGCGGGAGACGAGATTCGAACTCGCGACGTCAACCTTGGCAAGGTTGCACTCTACCACTGAGTTACTCCCGCGGAGGACGGGGGGTTTACCGCTGACCCAGGGGGCTGTCAAGGAAATCTGGAGCGGTGAGGAAACTTGGGGGTAGGTACGGCGATGTAGGTGGCCTCAGGAGGATTCCCATGGCCCGCTTCGACACCGATCCGACCCTCGCTCCGCGCCCCGTCCGGCTCGCTCAGCCGCTCATCGACGCCTTCGTGCGCTCGGCGGTCTGCCCGCCCCATCATCGCTGGCACGCGCGCTCCACGCTCCCCGTCCTGGCCCTCTTCGTGGCCATGATGCGGGAGCCCGACGATGACGGGCTGGCGTGGGAGGCGCTGGCGCCGGACGCGCTGGTGGCCGCCTCGATCGAGGCCGATCCCACCGAGCACGCGTTCCTGCGTGACCTGCTCGACGTCTCCGCTTCGTTCTACCGCTTCCTCGGCGACCAGGGGGTGGTGTCCGCCGAGGCGTCGGCCCGCATCCGGGTGCGCCTCGCCCACCTCGCGCTCGGGTTCGGCCAGGCCGCCTGATCAGATGACATCGTGGGCCCTGGCCCTACATCTGGGCTGATGTCCAAACGCGCCTCGAAGGTCCAGGGTGGGGTCTCACTGGGTCGCTGGGCCGGGATCCCGGTCACCCTCGACTGGTCACTGCTCATCATCTTCGCGCTCGTCCTGTTCAACCTGGGCGCGGGGGTGCTGCCGGAGTGGCACCCCGACTGGGCGACCTGGCTGACGTGGTCGGTCGCGTTCGGCGCGGCCGTGCTCTTCTTCCTCTCGGTGCTGCTGCACGAGCTGTCGCACGCGCTGGTGGGGCGCGTGTTCGGCATCCCCGTCTCGCGCATCACGCTCTTCCTCTTCGGCGGCATGGCGCACACCGAGGACGAGGCGCCGTCCCCGAAGGCGGAGTTCTGGATGGCGATCGCGGGGCCCATCGCCTCGCTCGTGATCGGCGGCGGCGCGCTGCTCGCCGGCGTCGGCCTGATCAGCCTCTCGGCAGCGCAGCTCGACGCGCCGGTGGAGGCGATGAGCCACGTCGGCCCGGTGGCCACGCTGCTGCTCTGGCTGGGCCCGATCAACATCGTGCTCGCGGTGTTCAACATGATCCCGGGCTTCCCGCTCGACGGCGGCCGCGTGCTGCGCGCCGGGATCTGGGCGGCGACCGGCGACCTGCGCAAGGCCACCAAGTGGGCCTCGTACTCGGGCCAGGGCTTCGCGGCGCTGATGATCGGCTACGGCGTGTTCAGCGCGCTGACCAGCGGCTTCTCGGGCCTCTGGCTCGCGCTCATCGGCTGGTTCCTCTGGCGCGCGGCGCGGGGGAGCTACCAGCAGCTCCTCGTGATGCAGGCGCTCGAGGGCGCGCGGGTGCACGACGTGATGCGGCGCCACCTCGCGTGGGTGCGGCCGGAGCTCTCGGTGGCCGCGCTGGTGGGCGACCACCTGCTGCGATCGGACCAGCGCGCCTACCCGGTGCTCGGCGAGGGCGGCGCGCTCGTGGGCATGGTCACCCTGACCGACGTGCAGCGCCTGCCCGAGGCGCGGCGCAGCCAGGCGACGGTGGCCGAGATCATGACGCCGCTGAGCGAGCTCGAGCGGGTCGACGAGGACGCGCCGGTGAGCGACGCCCTCCAGAAGCTCGGCGACCGCGACGTGGAGCAGGTGCCGGTGGTCGACCGTCAGGGCACGCTGCTCGGGCTGGTGCGCAAGCAGGACATCCTGCGCTGGCTGACGCTCCACGACCCGCGCCAGCCGGCGTGATCACTCGTAGCGGACGCCGTCGGCCGGGAGCAGGCGCGCGGCCCAGTAGCTCGGGATCACGGTGGCCCCGAGGCAGATGAGGATCGCGATGCTGACCGTGACCAGGAACTCGCTCGCGCTCGCGCGCACGGGCAGGTGATCGATGAGGTAGACGGACGGGTCCAGCGGGAACTCGAATTCGGCGAGGTACCAGCAGACGCCGCCTCCGAGCAGGAGGCCGAGCACGGTGCCGACCAGGCCGATCAGCAGGCCCTGGACCATGAAGATGAGCATCACGCCGCCGAAGCGCGCGCCCATCGCCTTGAGGATGGCGATCTCTCGCTTCTTCTCGAGCACGATCATGATCAGCGTCGCGATCACGCAGAAGGCGGCGACGATGATGATCGACGCGATGACGATGCTGAGGATGACCTTCTGGATCTCGAGCGCGGTGAAGAGATTGTGGTTGAGCTCCTGCCAGTCCATCGTGTGGTAGGGCCCGCCACCGAGGACACGCTCGAGGCGCCGTGAGACCTCCGGCGCGCGGTCGATCTCGTTCAGCGTGATCTCGACGCCGGTGACGCTGTCGCCGTGCTCGAAGAAGTGCTGCGCCTCGAAGAGGTCGACGTAGACGAGGCGGCTGTCGTACTCCTGGAAGCCGGCCTCGAAGATGCCGATGACCCGGAACTCGCGGCTGCGCGGGGTGTTGTCGGTGCCGCTCCACATCGAGGTGTCGAGGCCGGCGAGGGGGCTGATGACCTGCACGCGGTCCCCGACGCCGAGGCCGAGGTTGGCGGCGAGCGAGGTGCCGACGACGATGCCGGGGAGCTCCTCGAGCGGGATCCGGCCGCCCTGGTCCTCGAGCACGAGCGCGTCCTCCTCGAGGAACTGATCGAGGAGCGCGTCGTCGGGCAGCTCGGGCGTCGGGATGTCCTCGAGCGCCGCCTCCGCCTCCTCGGGCGTCGGCACGTCGACCTCCGGGAGCACCACGGGCGCGTCCGGGTCGTCCAGGGGCTGCGCGTCGTCGCCCTCGGCGAGCAGCGCGTCGAGCCCCTCGTCGGCGGCGTCGGGCGCGTCGTCGAGCAGCTCCGCCTCCTCGGCGGGCTCCGTCTCCGCCTCGCCGAGCGCGGCGTCCACCACGTCCTCGCCGTCGTCGAGGCTCTCCTCGAGCGCCTCCTCGCTCTCGGGCTGGGCGAGCTCCTGCAGCCAGTTCCAGTCGCCCTCCACCGGGTCGAGGAGATCCTCCGGGCGGACCGGCGGCGCGGCGTGCGGCCCGCGCAGGCCGCGGAGGCTGCCCTGGGTCAGCTGGCTCGGCAGATCGAGCACGTCGGGCATCAGCTCCGGGTCGACGCCCTTCACCAGCACGCCGCTGATGCGGTCGCCCTTGGCGAGCATCATCTCGTTGATGAGGAACGGCGCCGCGCCCCGCACCTCGGGCATCTCGCGCGCCCGGGAGATGACCTCCGGGTACTCCTCGAAGTCGAGGCCGTACTTCAGCACGAGCACGTGCGCGTTGACCCCGAGGACCTTGTTCCGGAACTCGTCCTGGAAGCCGCTGGTGATCGAGGTCACCGCGAGCAGCGCCGTGACGCCGAGCGCGACCCCGAGGATGGCGATCACCGTCACCACCGAGACCGTCTGCCGCTTCTTGCCGCGCAGGTACCGCCAGCCGATCGAGGCCGCGTAGGGGTGCACGATCAGCGCGACGACGACCCCCGCGAGGACGAGGGCGGCGGCGCTGACGGCGACGAGGGCGAACATGAGGGGCTCTGGCTACCACGCGCGGGGGGCGGCGGCTACGGCCCTCGGACACCCGGCGGGCGCCATCGATTCGCTCGAATCGCCGCGCCTCGCTATTCTGCGCATGGCGATGCTTCGCTCACTTCTTGTCTTGATCACCCTGGGGCTCCTCTCGGGCTGCGGGCCGACCGAGGTCACCCTCGACGGGGCGGCTGGCGACGCCAGCGTCGCGCCCACCGGCGTGCTGAGCCTCGTGTCCGAGCCGGTCCTCGCGCTGAACTTCGGCGGCGAGGCCGAGGTCGCGGTGCGCTACACCGAAGGCGGCCGACCGGTCTCCGGGGTCGAGGTGCGCTTCGCGCTCTCGGGCCGCGCCCAGAGCTCCACCGTCTCCGATCTCTCGCTCGTCACCGACGCCGACGGAATGGCGCGGACCACGGTCACCGCCGGCGAGATCGCGGTGGTCTTCCGGGTGCGGGTCGCCGCCGAGCGCGCCTCGCCGGTCTACGTCGACGTCTCCGTCGGCGACATGGGCTTCGGCGGGCTCGTCGTGCGCGCGGTCTACGAGGGCGGCCGCAGCGAGGCGGCGCGGCGCGTGATCAGCGTCTACTCCGGCACCGAGTGCGATCCGGCCGACGGCTACCCGCGCGAGGCGGACCGGGTGGCGGTGCTCGACGCGGAGGACGAGACGCAGGCGGCCTGGAGCGCGCTGCCGGCGGGGCTCGTCTACACGGTGGTGGGCACGGTCGAGGGACCGCTCGGCGCCCCCCTCGCGGCCGGCTGCGTCGACGGCGTGGAGATCGTGCCGGACGAGGACACCCTGGTGGACCTCTCGTTCTCGGACGCGCGGCTGATGCCCACCGGCGACTACGAGGCCGAGCTGGAGCTCGCCGCGACCGGCGTGGCCTCCGGGGTGGTGGAGGAGAGCGTCGACGCGGGCGCGGCGGTGGTCGGCGGAGACGGCGCCGGGCTCTACCTCGACGCGCTCGAGGAGGAGCTCCGGGACCGGGGCGCCACCGCCGCCGCGGCGATGCTGGCCGCCGAGCGGGTGACCGGCACCCCGGACGCCTCGCTGCGCATGCGCCTGGAAGACGCGGGCGAGGGCCCGGTGAACGGGCTCGACCAGCTCGTGGTCCGGCTCGCGGAGCGACTCGGCGTGCTGCGCCTGGTGGGCGAGCTCCAGATCCGCGACGCGGACGGCGCGCTCGAGGCGACCTGGTCGCCGCGCGCCCTCGAGATCGGCGCGATGACCGTGCCCGACGGCCCGGCGCCGATCGTGGTCGACAGCGACGCCTGGACGTTCGAGCCGATGCCGACGCTGACCCTCTCGTGGGAGAGCGGCGACGCGCTCGCGCTCGAGTCGCTCGACTTCGCGCTCCCGGTGGGCTCGCTGGTCGTCACCGCCGTCTCCGCCGCCGGCATGGGGAGCGGGGGCGCGGCGATGATCGAGGGGGCCGGCTGCGGTGTGCTCGCGGCCTGGGTCAGCGAGAGCGCGACCCTCGGGCCCGTGTGTGACGCGAGCTGCGCCGAGGCGGCGTGCACCCGGGCCCTCGACCGGATCTCGGAGGCCTTCGCCGCCGCGCTCGTGACCCGCGACGGCGCGCGCGCCTCGGTGTCTCTCGGCGGCGTTCTGGACCTCGGCGACGACAACGGCGACCTGATGGTCGACGAGATCGAGAGCGACGAGCTGACCGGGAGCTGGACCGGCGCGTCGACCGGCGACCCGGTGACCGGCCGGCTCGTCGCGGACCGCATGGTCGAATGACCCGCTATCCGCTGGAGGCGCTCGGCGCCGTCCGCGAGCAGGCCGAGCGGACGGCGGAGGAGCGGCTGGCGGCGGCGCTCGACGCGCGAGCCCGGGCCGCGGCGGCGGTGGAGGAGGCGCGCGCGACGCTCGAAGCCCATCGGCGGGCGGAGGCGACCCGACGGCGCGAGGCGGATCGCCTCACCGGGACCACGACCAGCGCGGCGCTCCTCCGGGAGGAGGCCTTCCGGCGGCGCCGCGATCGCGAGACCGAGGCGCTGCGCCGGGAGATCGAGCGGGCCCGCGAGAGGGAGCGCGCGGCGGCCCGGGGGGTCGAGGCGGCGCGCGAGGCCCTGAACGACGCGGCGGTGGAGAAGGCGGTGGTGGAGCGCCACCGGGCGCGCTGGGAGGCCGAGCGGGCGAAGATTCTGGAGCGGAGATCCGAAGAGGCGCTGGAGGAGGCGGCCCGTGGGCGGCGTTGAACCCCTGTGATTTCGCGGGGATGCACGAAAGTCAGAAAAAACTTCGTCGGCTTCAGGAGTCCTTCAGAAGCGATGCGTCTCTTTCCATACGAGGCCGGGACGAAGCAGAGACCGCGAAGAGCCCGGCCCACCGATTCTCGAAAGGACCCACCGCCATGAACAGCATCCTCGACATCCTCAAGCCCCTGAAGTCTTTCGCCCTCGCCGGTGGCCTCGCCGCCGCCGTCGGGATGGCGGCCCCCATCGCCAGCGCGCAGAGCGCGGACGCCGAGGTCTCGGAGAGCCGCGGCCACCACCACCGCGGCCGCCGGGCGCGTCACCACCGCGGGCGCCGCATGGCCGCCGAGCTGAACCTGACCGACGCCCAGCGCGCCCAGCTGCGGGAGTACCGCGAGAGCGCCCGGCCCCGGATGCAGGCGGCGCGAGAGGCCGGCGACCGCGAGGCGATGCGGGCGCTGCACCGCGAGATGCGCGAGCGCTTCCAGTCCGTGCTGACCCCCGAGCAGCGGGAGCGGGCGCAGGAGCTCCGCCGGGAGCACGCCCAGCGCCGGATCGACCGTCGGGTCGAGCGCATGACCGAGCGGCTGGAGCTGAGCGCGACCCAGCAGCAGCAGGTCCGCGGCATCCTCCAGGGCGCGGCCCAGCAGCGCCGGGCGCTCCACGAGCAGGCGCGCCTGGACGGCGAGGCCCCCCGCGAGGCGATGCAGGCCCTCCGCGAGCGCACCCGGACGCAGGTCCAGAGCGTGCTGACCTCGGAGCAGCAGTCCCGCGCGGCCGAGCTCCGCGAGCAGCGTCGCGAGCGTCGCGGTGAGCGCGGCGAGCGCCGAGGCCGCCGCGGCCACCGCGCCCGCTGAACCCAGTCTCCTCTCCTCCCCGCGCCCGCACCGACTCCTCCCCGGTGCGGGCGCACCTACGTGTGGAACACGGGGCGGGGCTATGTTTGTCGTGTGGACGTGGCTCGACGATTTGTTGGAGGCGATCGGTGGGGGCCGTAGGGTCGCGGGCGATGCTGACCCCCCTCAGGTTCGCGGTCGGGGCCCTCGCGGCGGCGATGGCGACCTGCAACGCTCCTTCCTCTCGGGCGCCTTCGCTGGCGTCCACCGCGCCGGCCACGCCCGACGAGCGCAGCGCGCCCCCGGCCGCCGAGCCGGAGCGGCGCTTCGATCCCGACGTCGTGCGCCCCAACCCGGCCGCGCCCATCGGGCAGATCCGCCTCGCCCTCGACAACGGGGAGCCGGATCGCGCGGAGCGCATCGCGAACGCGCAGCTGGTCGACGCCCCCGAAGAGCAGATGGAGCTGTACTGGCTCGCGGCCCAGGCCGCCCTCGAGGACGGGGCGCCGGCTCGCGCCCACGCCACCCTCGCGAACGTGGCCAACGCCGATCACCCGCTGGCGCCCTGGGCCCGGCTGCGGCGCGCTCGCATCATGATGGAGGGCTCGGCCGCGCTCGCCGCCGAGGAGGTCGCGCCGCTGACCGAGCTGGACTGGGCGGGGCGCGACGACGCGCGAGATCTCCAGGCCGCGGCGCTGGTCGAGGCCGGCGAGGCGGAGCGGGCCGAGCCCCTGCTGCGGGCCCTGCTCGAGGAGGCCTCCGAGTCGTCGGCGCGAGCGTCGGTGGCGCTGCCGCTGGCCGCCCTGCTCGCCGCGCGCGACGACGTGGACGCCAGGGTCGAGGCGATCTCGCTGCTCCGGCGGGTCACCACCCGCGCGCCGCTCTCGTCGGCCGCCCGCGAGGCCGAGAGCCGGCTGACGGAGGTCCTCGCGGCGCTCCCGGCCGCGCGCCGCCGGGAGCTGCGCGATCCCACCCCCGAGCAGGCCTTCGCGCGGGCCGAGGCGCTCGCCGCCGCGATGCGCTGGGAGGACGCGGAGGACGCGTTCCGCGACGTCGGCGAGCGCAGCCAGGACGACGGGCTGACCTGCCGGGCGCGCTACGCCGAGGGCCGAGCCATCTACTACCGGCGTCAGCGAGGCCGGGCCGCGCAGCACCTCGCGGCGGTCGCCCGGGACTGCGCGCAGGAGGAGGTCCGCGCCTGGTCGCGCTACCTCGCCGGAAAGGCCTACGCCGCGTCCGGCGATCACGAGCTGGCGCGCCAGCAGTACGGCTTGCTCGAGGAGCAGACCCCCGGGCACAGCCTGGCGGACGACGCGCGCTACCGCGGCGCCCTGCTGCTCGGTGAGGACGGCGACGAGGACGCGATGGTGGAGCGGCTCCGGACGCTCCCCGAGACCTACCCCGGCGGCGACATGCACGGGCACGCGCGCTTCATGCTGGCCTGGCGCGCGCGGAGCGCCGGGCAGCGCGCCGACGCGCTCGCGCACCTCGAGGGCGCGCTGCGGGAGGGCACGCAGGAGGACCGCGAGGACCTCCACGGCCGGGCCGCCTACTGGCGCGCGGTGCTGCTGCTCGAGCTCGAGCGCCGCGACGAGGCCCGCGAGGCGTTCACCGAGCTGGTCGAGACCCACCCGCTCTCCTACTACGCGCAGCAAGGCCTCGTGCGGCTCGAGGAGCTGAGCCCGGCGGCGGCGGAGAGCGCCCGCGCGCGCTGGGGCACGCGCGGCGACGACGAGATCACCTTCGCGTGGCGAGACGCGTTCGACTCCCCGGCCTTCGCGCGCGCGCTCGCGCTGCTGAAGGTCGGCGCGGTGTCGGAGGCCAAGCAGGAGCTCGCCTACGTGCGCGCCCAGGCCGACGACGACGAGCTGCGCTGGGTCGAGGCGGCGCTCTACGACCGCGCGGGCGCCCACCCGGAGGCGGTCTACCTGACGCGCCGCTTCCTCGACGAGTTCCTCACCCGGCCGCCCACCGGCGAGCACTTCGCGCGCTGGCGCATCGCCTACCCGCGCGCCTACGCGGACGTGATCGAGCGGGCGACGCGCGAGCGCCCGGTGCCGGCCGAGCTCGTCTTCGCCATCGCGCGCGAGGAGAGCAGCTTCCGGGCGGACGCGGTCTCGGTGGCTCAGGCCTACGGGCTCACGCAGCTGATCGTGCCCACCGCGCGGCGCTTCGGGGCGCGGGTGGATCTGCGCGCCACCCCGGCGACGCTCGTGCAGCCCGCGACCAACGTGACCATCGGGGCCGAGTTCATGAGCTGGCTCTGGGAGCGCTACGACGACAACCCCGTGGTCCTGCCCGCCGCCTACAACGCCGGCCAGGGCGCGGTGGATCGCTGGCTCGACGCGCGCCCCGATCAGCGCCTCGACGCGTGGGTCGAGGAGATCCCGTACGACGAGACCCGCCGCTACACCCGCCGCGTCCTCCAGTCGTGGGGCATCTACACCTGGCTGAACACCGGCGAGCTGCCCACGCTGCGCCCCACCCTCCCCCGTCGCTGAATGCCGCCGACCTCGATCGCGGCTATGAGGTTCAGATGACGACGTTGCGGGAGTGGCTCGCGGAGGAGCCGTTCGCGCTCGGCATGTCGAGCGGGTTCTTCGGGTTCTACGCGCACTGCGGGGTGCTGAGCGTGCTCGAGGAGGAGGGCTTGCTGCCCGAGCGCGTCGCCGGGTCGAGCGCGGGGGCGCTGGTGACCGGAGCCTGGGCCGCGGGGATCGACGCGCGCGATCTGGCCGAGGAGCTGCGCGGGCTGCGGCGGGAGGATTTCTGGGATCCCGCGCCGGGGCCGGGGCTGCTCCGCGGGCGCCTCTTCCGGAGACGGCTCGAGCGCCTGCTGCCGGTGCACGATCTGGCCGACGGGCGCGTTCCCGCGGCGGTGAGCGTCTACGACGTGCTGCGGCGACGGGTCCGGGTGCTCTCGAAGGGCCCGGCCGCGCCCGCGCTGCACGCGTCGTGCGCGGTGCCGCTCATGTTCCACCCGGTGCGCCACGCCGGCGGGCTGCTGGTGGACGGAGGCGTGCGTGACCGGCCGGGGCTCACCGGCCTCGGGGATCATCCGCGGGTGCTATTCCATCACCTCGCCTCGCGCTCTCCGTGGCGCCGCCGGGACAGCGAGGCGCTGCGCATCCCGCGCCGGGACGGGCTGGTCACCCTCGTCGTCGACCCGCTCCCGCGCGTGGGGCCGTTCAAGCTCCACCTCGGGCCGGTGGCGTTCGAGACGGCCCGCCGCGCCACCCGCGAGGCCCTGTCCCGCGCGATCGGGTCAGCGGAAGTCCGCGTTCGCGGCTGAAGATCCGAGCCGCACTGTCGTACGTCGGTCCATGGCGTTAGCCTGGATCGAGGGGATGGACGAGCTCGTGGTCGACGCCGGGCGCTACCCGCGCCTGGCCGCGTTCCTGGAGTCCGTGCCGGGCGGGCTCGACGCCTACCCGTCCTCGCGGTCGAAAGCCACGCTGCTCCGCTCCGCGCTCGAGGGTCACGAGGACATGACGCTCGACGGGCTGCCCGACCGGATCGTCGAGCTGTTCCGCGCCCCGCCGCCGCCCACCGTCTGGGTGCCCGCCGTCGAGGTCAACGCGGTGTTCCACGCGATCTGCGACCGCTACTACCCGACCGAGGAGGCGACGATCGAGTGGGCTCGGCGGCGCACCGTGAAGATGGGCGCCAACCCGATCTACCGGCAGCTCCTGCGCTTCACCGGGCCGCACGCGCTGCTGAAGATGGCGACCCGCATCGACCGCATGTTCCAGCGCGGCACCCACATCGACGCGCGCTACGGCCCGGGCTGGGCGGAGAGCCGGCTGACCCACCCGCCGCACCTCGTCAGCCCGCTGAACCAGGTGGCCAACGTGGGCATGTTCGAGGCGATGGTCGAGCTCACCGGCGCCACCGACGCCCGCTGCGAGATGAGCGACGCGTCGCCCGAGGGCGCCACCTTCCGGACCACCTGGAAGGTCTGAGCGTCAGCTCTCCTGCTCGAAGGTGGTCTGCAGCTCGGCGAGGAGCTGACGCGCCTTCTGGCTGAGCTTCTGCGGCACGTCGATCTGAACGAGGGTCACGAGGTCGCCGCGCCCGCGGCCGTCGAGCCGGGGCACGCCCTCGCCGCGCACGACGAGGTGGTCTCCGGGCTGCACGCCGGCGGGCACCTTCACCGACACCGGATCGTCGTCCGGCCCCAGCGTCGGAACCTCGAGCTCGCCGCCGAGCGCGGCCTGCGGGAAGCTGAGCTTCAGGTCGTAGATCAGGTCGAAGCCCTCGCGCTTGAAGTGCTCGTGGGGCTCGATCTCGATCGCGACGAAGAGGTGGCCGGGCGGGCCGCCGCGGAGCCCGGGCTGACCCTGGTTGGCGAGCCGCAGGTTCTGCCCCTCGTCGATGCCGGCGGGGATCTGCACCTTCACCGTGCGGTCGACGACCTCCTCGCCCGAGCCCTCGCACTCGCCGCACACCGACTTCGGCATCTGGCCGCGGCCCCGGCAGGTGGGGCAGGTGCTCGAGAGCATGAAGGCGCCGCGGTTGATCGCGACCTGGCCCGCGCCCTGACACGCGGTGCAGATGATGAGCTCGCCCTTCTCGGCGCCCGTGCCCTGACACGCGGTGCACGGCGCGGGGTAGGCGACCTCGACCTCCTTCTGGCAGCCGAAGGCGGCCTCCTCGAGGCTGAGGCGAACCGGCACCCGCAGGTCGGAGCCGCGCATCGGGGCGTCGCGCCGCCTCCGCCCGCCCATGCCGCCACCGAAGCCCATGCCGAACAGGTCGCCGAAGATGTCCCCGAAGTGGCTGAAGATGTCCTCGACGTTGCCGAAGCCGCCGGCGTTGCCCTGCAGCCCGGCGTGCCCGTAGCGGTCGTAGATCTGACGCTTCTCGCCGTCGCTCAGGACGGAGTAGGCCTCCGAGACCTCCTTGAAGCGCTCCTCGGCCGAGGGATCGTCGGGGTTCCGGTCGGGGTGGAACTGCAGAGCGAGCTTGCGGTAGGCCTTCTTCAGCTCCGTCGCGCCCACGGAGCGGTCGACCCCCAGGACTTCGTAGTAGTCGCGCTTGCTCATCCCATCTTTCCTCTGCGCCGGCGCCGGCGCGGTGCGCAACTTAGGACGCGAGTCGGGGCGGTCAAGGCTTGCCGCCGGGGCCCCGCGATGCCACCCCACGGGCGTGCGCACCAGCGTCTACGTGCACTTCCCCTGGTGCCTCAAGAAGTGCCCCTACTGCGACTTCGCTTCTGCGGGCGTCCGCCGCAGCGAGGTCCCTCACGAGGCCTACGCCGACGCCGTCCTGCGCGAGCTCGAGGCCCGCGACCTGTCGGGGCGACGGCTCGAGAGCGTCTTCTTCGGCGGCGGGACCCCGAGCCTCTGGTCGGCGGAGGCCCTCGGCCGGGTCCTCGCGGGCGTGCTCGCGGCCTTCCCCGAGCGGGCCGACGACCTGGAGATCACCGTCGAGTGCAACCCCACCTCGCTCGACCGGGCCAAGGCGGCCGCGCTCCGGGAGGTGGGGGTCGGCCGGCTCTCGATCGGCGTGCAGTCCCTCGACGCCGACCGGCTCCGCTACCTCGGCCGGCTCCACGACCCCGAGGGGGCCCTGCGCGCGGTGCGCGAGGCGGTCTCCGAGATGCCGCGGGTCAGCGCCGACCTGATGTTCGGCATGCCCGGCCAGAAGCCCGACGACTTCGCCGGCGAGATCGAGCGCCTGCTCGACACCGGGATCCGGCACGTCAGCGCCTACGCCCTGACCATCGAGCCCGACACCCAGTTCGGCGCGCTCCACCGCAAGGGCAAGCTGCCGGTCGCGCCCGACGACGACTACGCCGACACCTTCCTGCGCGCCCGCGAGGTCTTCGCGGCGGCCGGCCTCGGCCACTACGAGGTGAGCAACTACGCGGCGCCCGGTGAGACGTCACGCCACAACCAGCACTACTGGCGGGGCGGCGACTACCTGGGCCTCGGCGCGGGCGCGGTCGGGGCGATGAGCGAAGGGCACGCGGCGCGACGCACCAAGAACGACCCGCGCCCCGAGCGCTACCTCGCCGGCGGGGGGACGGTGTTCGAGGAGGTGCTCGAGCCGGAGGACCGGGTGCGCGAGGCGCTGATGCTCGGGCTCCGCACCGCCGAGGGCGTGGACCTCTCCGCGGTCGAGGCGCGCACCGGCGTCGACCCCCGGATCGGGCGCGAGCGGGCCCTGTCCCGGCGCGTCGACCGCGGCGACGTGCTCCTCGACGGGGCGGCGCTCCGGGTCCCGGCCGAGCGCTGGCTCCACCTCGACGCGATCGTCGCCGATCTCTTCTGACGGAAGTGGCCGGTCGGAGCCGGGGCGGATAGGCTCGCCGTGCTTCGTGCCGTCCGCGACCCCCACCGCTCGATCTCCCGGCGCCGCGGCCTTCGATCGGGTCGAGGTGAAGGGCCTGGTGAAGGTCTACGGCGCCACCCGCGCCCTCGTGGGCGTGACCGCGCGCTTCGAGGCCGGCGCGGTGACGGTGATCGAGGGGCCGAACGGCTCGGGCAAGAGCACCCTGCTGAACATACTCGGGCAGCTCGTGAAGCCGACCCGCGGCGAGGTCCGCTACGGCGATCTCCGGGCCGAGAGCTCGATCGCGCTCCGGGCGGCGATCGGCATCCTCGCGCACGCGCCGATGATCTACCCGGACCTCTCGTCGCGAGAGAACCTGCGCCTGTTCGGGCGCCTCCACGGGCTGCCGACCGACGCGGCCCACCTCGACGCGCTCTTCGACCGCTTCGAGATCGGGCGCTGGGGCGAGCGCCCGGCCCGGACGTACTCGCGTGGCCAGCTCCAGCGCCTCGCGCTCGCCCGCGCCGTGGCCCACGCGCCGCAGCTCATCCTGCTCGACGAGCCGTCGACCGGCCTCGACGTGAAGGCGGTCTCCCGGCTCGAGCGCACGGTGGACGAGGAGAAGGCGCGCGGGGCGATCGTCGTGCTCATCACCCACGACGCCGGGCTCGCCGATCGGCTGGCCGAGCGCCGCGTGGTGCTCGAGCGCGGGCGCGTGAAGGAGGCGACGTGAGCCTCTTCCTCCGCAGCACCTGGGCCATCGTGCTCAAGGAGCTCCAGATCGAGCTGCGCACCAAGGAGATCCTGGTCACCGCCGGGCTCTTCGGCTTGCTCGTGACGGTGCTGACGTCGCTCGCCTTCTTCCTCGACGACGTCACCGCGCGCAAGCTCGCGCCGGGGGTGCTCTGGATCGGCGCCTGCTTCGCCGGGGTGCTCGCGATGGGGCGCGCCTGGGCCCGGGAGCGGGAGGCGGACGCGATCCGCGGCCTCATGCTCGCTCCGATCCCGCGCAGCGCGATCTACGCCGGCAAGGCGATCGGCACCTTCGTCTTCGTGCTCCTGATCGACCTCGTGCTCCTGCCGGTGGTGGGGCTCCTCTTCCGGCTCGAGCTGATGCCGGCGCTGCTCCCGGTGAGCGTCATCCTGGTGCTCGGCACGACCGGCTACGTGGCGATGGGCACCCTCTTCGCCGCGATGAGCGTCCGCACCCGGGCCCGCGACCTCATGCTGAGCGTCGTGCTCTTCCCGCTCGCCTCGCCCGCCCTCGTCGCCGGGGTGGTCGCCACCCGGGACGTGCTCGGGGGCATGCCGCTCGACGAGACGGTCGAGTGGCTGCGCATCCTCGGCGCGTTCGACCTCGTCGCCATCGTCTGCGGGCTCGTGCTCTTCGAGCCGCTGATGTCCGACTGAGGAGCAGCTACACGCGGACGGTCGCGGCCTCGAGATCGGACTCGGGCTCGCGCTCGACGAAGATCTCTTCGCAGGCCGGGCAGCGGCCGAAGGTCTCGGCCTCGGCGCGTCGGATCACCGCCTCGCAGCTCGCGCAGGCGGCGAGGAGCGCGTCGGCCGGGAAGACGAGCTCCCCGAAGAGCTCGCGGACGTGGGCGGGATCGAGGCTCGCGGCCGGATCGCCCGGGTGCCACAGCACGTCGACCGCGGAGAGCTCGTCTTCGTCGGCCGGCAGGCACGAGCGCAGCGCGTGGACCAGCGCGGCGCGATCGGTCGCGCGGGAGAGGGCGGGCAGCTCGCAGCGGTGGCGCACCAGGAGGGTCAGCACCACCCAGCCCTCGCGCGCGCTCCGGTAGTCGCTCGCCTTCGACTCGCCGCGCACCGCGCGGAGCCGGTCGGCGAGGGCCTCGGCGCGGGCCTCGGTCTCGAAGTCCGGCGCGCGCTGCCGGCTGGCGGAGAAGGCGCGCACCTCGCGGGCGTAGGCGACGAGCGCGTCGCGCAGGGCCCGCGCGTCGTCGAGCCGGCCGCGCGCCGCCCGCTCGGCCAGCTCGCTCAGCTCGCCCCGCAGCCCGGCCGGGAGCGCGATCGTGATGCGCCGCAGGGTGTGATCGCCGTCCCGCCCCGCGCCGGTCCAGCGCCGGAGGCTGCTCTCGAGCAGCAGGCCGAGCACGAGCACGAAGAGCGTGGTGACGAGGACCGGCACCGAGCGGTCGACCGACTCCGCCTCGGCGGGCGGGATGTCGTAGCCGTGCACCGGGTGGCCCGCGAGCGCGGCGTCGGCGTGCGCGACCGCGGTGGCCAGGTAGCGCGGGTGGGCCGCCCCCTCCCAGTCGACCGGCGCGAGGTGGGCGCGCCACTCGAAGGTGACGGGGCGACGGCGCGGGCCGACGAAGGGCGCGGCGCAGACGGTCGCGGTGGTCACGCCGTCGTGGCCCGGGGTCGTCAGCACCGGGAGGCGCATGCGCTCGCCGTGACGCTGCCAGCGCGCGACGTCGAGCCGGGTGACGCGGTGTGGGCCGGCCGCCGAGACGGCGATGAGCGCGCAGCCGTCGGGCGCCACGCTCACGCTCCGCTCGACCGCGTCGGCGTCGATCTCGATCAGCTCGGCGTCGGTCTCGGTGACCGCGACGGTGCGGGCGGCGAGCCGCGCCCGGTCCTCCGCCGCGCGCTCCGCGGTCTCGACGTCGTGGAACGGGCGGACCTGCGGTGGGCTCCAGGAGAGATACGCCGCCGCGCCCGCGACGAGCGCGAGGACGACGACGAACACGCGACCCTTCCGCACGCAGAAAACGTAGCGCCACCTCGCGGGTCTGGCGACGGCGGCGGCGTCAGCGCGGTCCGAGGGGCTGGGCGAGCGGCCGCGGCTGGGCCGGATAGGGCGCGCCGGTGCCGTAGGGCGGGTTGGGACGGAAAGGATCCAGCGTGGACGCGCGGCGGCGACGCCGCGTAGCGGTGCGCTGCGCGGCCTGCACCTGCAGCTGCAGCTCGAACGGGCCGCCGCCCGCGGAGGGATCGCGCGCCCGCGCCTCGAGCTCGAAGCGCCCCGCCTCGCGGGTCACGTAGACGATGTGCGCGTCGGTCCCGGCCGCCTCGTCGGCGGCGTCGTCGTTGGTGGCCACGATCACGCCGCTCGGGTCGCGCAGCACCAGGTACGCGTCGAGCACCTCGCTCTTCATCCAGACATCGATCCGCTGGCCGCCGCGGAGCTCGAGGCGATAGCGCTGCCTCGCGCCTTCGGTCAGGTGCCCCTCGGTCGAACCGGGACGGAGCCGCTCGACCAGCGCGTCCGGCGGGCACGCGAAGTCGGAGAGCGCCTGCGCGCAGGCCAGCTCCTGCCGGTCCGCGGGAATGGCGCCGATCCGCGCCCGGGTCGCGTCGCAGGCGGTCCGGCCCCCCGGCCCGGGGCACGCGCAGGCGCGGTCGATCCAGCGGCCGCACGCGTCCGCCATCGCCGGGCTCGGGGCCGGGGTCGGCGCCACCTGCTCCAGCGGAGGCGCGCCGGGCGGCGGCGGCGGCGCGCTCGCCACCGGCTCCGGTCGGGTCGCCGCCCGCATGACGAAGAACATCGTCGCCCCGACCGCGAGACCGCCCAGCAGGAGCCCGGCCAGGAGCGCCGCCCCGCCCAGCACGGCGGCCGAGGGCGCGCGCCGCGTCGGCTTCTTCGCCTTCTTCTTCTTCGCCGCCTGGGCCACGACCGCCGCCGACTCTCGGGGCGCGTCCTCGTCGGTGCCCCGGGCCCGCGCGCCGCCCAGGGCGTCCATCATCTCGCGCGCGCTCGCGTAGCGGTCGGCGGCGCTCTTCGACATCGCGCGCTGCACGACCTCGGCGAGCGCGGGGGCGACCGTCGGGTTCGCCACCCGCACGTCGGGCGGCTCGTCCTCGAGCACCGCCCGGATCAGGTCGGCGGCCGGCCCGGGGAACGGCGGGCGCCCGGTGAGCATCCCGTAGAGCAGCACGCCCGCGCCGTAGACGTCGGTGCGGGCGTCGACCTCGCCCCCCTTGAGCTGCTCGGGCGCCGCGAAGCGCGGCGTGCCGACCATCTCGCCGACCGCGGTCAGCCGCCCGCCGGCGTCGCGCAGCTTGGCGATGCCGAAGTCGAGCAGCTTCACCAGCTCCTGCCCGCCCGCGAGCGCCACCAGGAACACGTTCGCCGGCTTGAGATCGCGGTGCACGATGCCCGCCTCGTGCGCCTCCTGCAGCGCGTCGAGGAGCTGGACGGTGATGCGCACCGCGCGCTCCACCTCGAGCGGGCCGCGCTGCAGCACGTCCATCAGGCCCTCGCCGGCGAGGCGCTCCATGACCAGGAACGGGGGCCCCTTCTCCGGCACGACGAAGTCGGTGACGTCGACGATGTGCGGGTGGCCGAGCATCGCCGCCGCGATCGCCTCCCGCCGGAAGCGCTCCAGGATCGTCGGCTGCTTGGCCAGCTCGGGCGCGAGGACCTTGAGCGCCACGCGTCGGCCGAGCTCGACCTGGACGGCGTCGTAGACACGACCCATGCCGCCCTTGCCCAGCAGCCTCTCGACGCGGTAGCGCTCGTCGAGCGTCGTTCCGACCAGCGGATCCGGGGCGTCGGCCACGCCCCAGGCTATCAGAGATAGGTTTCGAAGACGTCGAGGGCGACGGCGCTGGACCAGTCGCGGCGGCCGTCGACCCGGAGCCGGATCACGCCGTCGGGGTCGATGACCCACGTCTCGGGGAACAGCCGGGTGCCGAACTTCTCACGGACGACCTCGCGGTCCGGGTCGAGCAGCACGGTCATCGGCACGTCGTCGGGCACCGCGCTGCGCACGGTCTCCCAGTCGCGGTCGACGCTGATGGTGATCAGCTCGATGTCGTCGCGATCGGCGAGGATGCGCGAGAGGCTGATCAGCGACGGCATCTCCTCCATGCAGGGCTGGCAGGTGACCGTCCAGAAGTTCAGGACGAGCACCTTCCCCCGGTGGTCCGACAGCCGCCAGGTGGAGCCGTCGCGCTGGGGGAGCTCGAAGTCCGGCGCGGTCCGGTCGTTCCCCATGTAGTGCTGTGGGGTCTGCCGGCCGGCGGCGAGCGCCTCGTAGGCGTCGGTCCCGATCAGCGAGCGGACCGGCATCTCGCGGCGCCGGACCTCACCGTCCGCGAACGCGCTCGCGACGCCGTAGATCAGGGGCGCGCCGATGGCCGCGACCAGCAGGAGCGCGGCCATGTCCGCGCTGCGATTGGAGGGCTCCATGCGAGCGGAACCCTAGCATCAGGGGGGAGCCGGGTCAGGCGACGTCGGCCGCCGCCTCGGGCTCGGGCAGGCGCACGAGCGAGAGCAGGTCCTCGAAGTGGCGGTCGACCCAGGCCGAGGTCTCGCGCAGGCGCCTGAGCTGCACGATGAGGTTGCCGCCGTTCACCGCCTGTTGCACGCCGCTCTTGGGTCGCGCTCGCTGCTCTTGATCCATGTGTTCCCCCGACACCTTCAATTCGGCACGATCGGAGAGAACGTCAAGATCCCGAAACATTAACGTCCGCTGTCAGAGGGGGGCGGCCACCTCGGGCGGTCGGACGCGCGCGCCCCCGATGCGCAGGAACACGCCCTCGTCGTCCTCCTCGATCAGCGCCTCGAGCTGCATCATCGCGTGGGCGTCGAAGCGCGCCGTCATCTCGCCGGGCACGTCGCAGTAGAGCGCGCCCTCGGGCCCCTGACGGAGCGTCGACGGATCGAGCGCCGCGGTGGTGTCGTCCGAGAGCCGCAGCGTCACCGCGCCGTCGCTCACCTCGACGCTGCGCACGAAGCGCGGCGGCCCCTCGAGGCCGACGTACGCCCAGTTGATGTCGTTGGAGAGGCACCAGCGGCCGGAGCCGTCGGGCGCGGGGCGCAGCCAGGCGTCGAACGCGCGAGTGAGCAGCGTGTGCGTGATCTCGGTGCCGTCGTTGAACCACCGGCCGCGCGCGTCGCGGTGGATCTTCGTCTCACGAGTTCGGCCCTTCAGCATGTCCGCGGGATCGACCATGCCGGGAGCATAGGTCCATCCGCCCACGCTGTAAGGGGGCGCCCCCTGGCGCCGCTGAATCGCGCGCCTCACGATTCCGTCAGGAAAACGCGTGGCCTCCCGCCGCGTGATAGCGTGAATCGTTTGAATTCGGCGGCGAAGAGATGAGCCGCGCGCGCCTATGGCAGCGGTGGCGGCGGTGGCTGGCGGTCCTCGGGATCTTCGCCCTCGGCATCCCTGCGTCCGCCGCCCTGATGGTCCGCTCGTCCACCAGCCGCGAGCGGCTCCACGACCTCGCGACGAACGTCATCCGGGACGAGCTCGGGCTGCGCGCCACCATCGGCCGCGTCCAGCTGCAGCTGGTGCCCTTCGCGCTCAAGGCCCGCGACATCACCCTCGACGATCCCGTCTACGGGCGCTTCGCCACCGCCGAGGAGCTGAGCATCGAGCCGAGCTTCCGCGCCCTCCTGCGCGGCGGCATCGACATCGACACGATCCGGATCCGCCGGGCCGACCTGCGGCTCGTGGTGCGGAACGGGCAGGTGCGGAACCTGCCGCGCGCCGAGGGCCCGCCGCCGAGCGGAGGCGGGCCGCCCACCCTGCCCTTCGACGCCTTCTACGTCATCGACTCCACCTTGACGGTGGACGCCGAGCCGCACGCGTCCGGTCAGCTGCGCCACGTCGACCTGGAGGTCACCGGCATCGAGGGCGGCATCGCGATCGAGGCCGACAGCCGCGACGGCTGGGTCCGGCATCGAGGCGGCCGGGACACGATCTCGCTCATCGACGCGCGGGCCGAGATCACCGAGCACGAGATCCGCCTGCCGCACGTGGAGCTCGAGACGCCCCACCTCGACGTGGCGGTGCGGACCGCGGTGCTGCCCATCCCCTTCGAGGACCACGGCTACTCGGGGCACGTCGAGCTGAGCTACGACCTCGGCCAGCTCGAGCGCCTTCCCCTCCCCGAGGACGTGACGCTGCCGCCGATCCAGGGGCGCGTCGCTTTGAACGCGCGCTTCTTCACCCGCGACGACGTGCAGCACGCCCAGGGCATGGTGGAGCTGCGCGACGGCGTCATCGAGCAGTTCGGGATCGGCGAGACCGCGCACATCGAGTTCCTGGCCAACCGAGACCGGGTGGCGCTCCGGGACGGGAGCTGGGTCACGGTCCCGCGCGGCGGCGGCCGGGTGAACCTCGCGGGCGGCCTGCAGCTCGACCCCGAGCGCGGCTTCCCGCTCGACGTGCGCGCCGACGTCGACGACGTGAGCTTCGCGCGGGTCATGCTCGACCTCGGGGTGACCGAGAACGGCATCGTCGAGTGGACGCTCGACGGCTCGCTGGTCCTGCGCGGCACGCTCGACCCGCTCCGGCTCGAGGGGCCGGTGCACCTCCGCACGCGGGACTTCCGCGTGACCCACGATCCCTGGCACGCCGAGCACGTGCGCCGGGTGATCGGGGTCAGCCACGGCACCTTCGACGGGCGCTGGACGATCCGCGAGGACGCGGTGCGCTTCCACGACCTCGTCGGCGTGCTGCCCCGCAGCCGCATCCGCGGGGACGTCCACCTGGGCTTCGACAACCAGCTGCGGGTGAACGCGCGCGCGGACGTCGACCTCCGGGACATCACGCCGCTCGACCGCTGGGCGATCCTCGGCGTCGGCACGGCGACCTGCACCATCGACGGCACCTTCCAGGACCCGCACGTGACCGGGCACGTCGACCTCGACGACTTCGTCTTCGACACCTTCCGGCTCGGCGACGTCGAGAGCGACGCCCTGCTCGACCCGGACGGCATGGGCGTGCACTTCGCGATGGTCAGCGCGGTCAAGAACGAGAGCCGCTACCGCGCGGAGAACCTCTACCTGAACTTCCACGACGACCGCTTCGAGATGACGGGGCTGATGCACCTCGACGGGCTCGCGCTGGCGGACTTCTATCACGTGTTCGGGTTCGAAGAGGACGAGCGGTTCGCGCCCTACCAGGGCACCGCGCGTGGGCAAGCCGACGTGCGATACACCAACGGCTTCCCCGACGACTCCCCGAGCGGGACGCTCGACGTCGACCTGAACCTCGACTTCCCGACCGCGACCCTGAACGACTACGCGTTCGAGGACGGCCGGCTGGTCGGGCGCTGGCGCTGGCTGGACTGGGACCGCGGCGCGGCCGGCGCGGAGCTGTCGATCGCCCACCTCTCGCTCCACAAGGGAGAGGGCACGCTCAGCGTCTCCGGCGACATGCGCCTCGGGGGCCGCCTCGCGATGGACGCGGTGGCCGACCGGGTGATGCTCAGCCAGCTCGAGGGCATCGGCGATCGCTTCGATGGGCTCGACGGCGTCGCCACCGCGATCGGCCAGATCGGCGGCACCTTCGACGCGATGCGCGCCGACTTCGACGTCGGCGTGACGAACGTGACCTACGACGGCCGGCCGCTCGGCGACGGCCGCTTCTTCGTCCGGCTGACCGACACCAGCGATCCCTGGGTGGTCGAGGCCGGCGACTGGGATCGCCGCGAGCTGCCCGAGGCGCCGTGCGCGCGCGCCCGGGTCGGGCTGGCCCACGCCGACTGGCCGGCCGATCCGCCGATGCGCACGATCGAGGGGCTGATGCCGCGGCTCGAGCGCCCGAGCGCGTTCCTGATCTGCGGCTCCGGGCTCGACGATCACCTCTTCGTCGACCTCGCGGTCGGCCGCACCGAGCCGCTCCCGCTGCGGGGCGTCGTCCGCCTGGACGGCTTCGACTTCGGCGCGCTCCTCCCGCGGAGCGAGGGCACGATGCCCTTCGAGGGCGCGGTGAGCGGCGAGCTCGCGTTCGACGACGGCGCGATGCGGCAGCTCGAGACGCTCGAGGGCAGCGTCCGCCTGACCGACGTGCGCCTCGCCCGCGCCGACCTGGAGATCCGGAACCGCCGCGACGTCGACCTGGTCTTCAAGGACGGCGTGCTCGCGATCAACAAGGCGCGCTTCGTCGGCCCGGACTCGCGCCTCCGGGTCCGCGGCCGGGCGTCGGTGGAGGACGGGCTCGCGCTGCAGGTGAACGGCGACGTCGACCTCGGCCTGCTGACGCGGCTCTCGCCCAGCGTCGAGGAGGCCACCGGCCGGGTCGAGGCGCGCTTCAACGTGACCGGCCAGCTCGGCGATCCCGAGCTCTACGGCGAGGCGACGCTGGAGGGCGGACGCTTCCGCCTCGCGAGCTTCGACGAGCCCATCGAGCAGGTCGGCGGCCGGGTCCGGTTCAGCCAGCGCTCGATCCTCCTCGAGGAGCTGCACGCGGACGTCGCCGGCGGGCACGTGAGCGCGAGCGGCGCGGCGGAGCTCCGCGAGCAGTCCCTCGAGCGCTACGTGGTCGACGTCGCCGCGCGCGATCTGGGCTTCGACTTCGCCGAGGGCGTCGACACGAACCTCGGCGGGGAGATGCAGCTGAGCTGGAGCCGCGGCGAGCGGCTGCCGACCCTGCGCGGCGACCTCACGGTGAGCCGCTTCGAGTACACCCGCCCGATCGAGCTCCGGAGCCTGGGCGACGTCGCCGCCACCGCGGTCCGCGGGCTCATGCGCCAGGAGCGCACCGCGGTGCGGCGCTACGACCCCGAGGCGGACCTCGTCGCGCTCGATCTGCGGGTGGTGCAGCGGCGCCCCTTCCGGATCCAGAACAACCTCATCGACGCCGACGTCCGCCTCGACACGCGGGACCGCCCCTTCCGGCTGGTCGGCACCGATCAGCGCTATGGCGTGCAGGGCGCGATGCGGATCACCCGCGGCCAGCTCTACTTCCAGAACAACGAGTTCACCGTCCGCCGCGGCCGCATCACCTTCGACGACTCCACCCGCATCGACCCGCGGCTGGACATCGAGGCGACCACCGAGATCCGGCGGAGCAGCGATCTGTCGGCGCCCAGCTGGCGCATCGTGCTCAACCTCCTCGGCTCGAGCGACAACCTGCAGCTCGTCACCCGCAGCGACCCGGATCTCCCGCAGCCGGACATCCTGCTGCTGCTCGCGGTCGGCATGACGCGGGCCGAGCTCCAGCAGCTCCAGCAGGAGGGCGACCTGGCGAGCGCCGCCGCGCTCGAGGCGCTGACCACCATCACCGGGCTCGACCGGGAGGTGCGTCGCGCGGTGCCGCTCATCGACGACATCCGGGTGACGACCGGCTACTCGCCGCAGACCGGCCGGAGCGAGCCGCGGCTGTCGGTGGGCAAGCGCATCGCCGAGCGGGTCCGCCTCAGCGCGCAGACCGGGCTCGGCGAGTCGCGAGAGTTCCGCGGCGCGCTCGACTGGCAGCTCGACGACAACCAGCGCATCGGGCTGAGCTACGACAACTACAACATCAACGGGACCAACTCCTTCGGTAACCTCGGCGTCGACTGGGGTTATCGTCTGGAATTCGAGTGAGGTCGCCGAAGCTCCCGATCCTCGCGGCGCTCTTCTGGGCGCTCGCGATGCCCGCGTCCGCCCAGCTCCCCCGCAACCTGGTGCGGCGGCGCGTGGTCGACGTGCGCGTGACCGGCGAGACGAGCGGCGCGACCGGCGCGCGCGACGTCGGCATCCCGGTCGGCGCGCCCCTCACCCGGCGTCTCCTCCGCACCACGGTGCAGCAGCTCCTCGAGAGCGGGCGCTGGGCCGACGTGCAGATCGACGCGGTCGCCGAGGGCAGCGGCGTCGCCCTCATCGTGCAGCTGGTCCCGCGGATCGTGATCACGCGGGTCGACGTGATCGGCAACGCGGTGCTGTCCGACGAGGACGTCGAGCAGGTGCTGGCGCTCGGCATCGACCGGGAGCTCCAGCAGGGGCAGCTCGCGGCGCTCGCCGAGGCGGTGGCCGCCGCCTACGTCGAGCGAGGCTACGCGGACGCGCGGATCACGCTGCGCCTGCGCGACACCGACGACCCGACCCGCAAGGTGCTCCGGGTCCGGGTCGCGGAGGGCGAGCCGGTGCGCGTGACCCGCTACGCCTGGGACGGCGACACGCCGCCCGGCGACCTCGACCTCCCCGGCGCGATCGGCATCGAGCCCGGCGACGTGCTCGACCGCACCCGGCTGCGCGACGGGGTGCGAGAGGCCGCGCGGGAGCTGCGGCGCGAGGGCTGGCTCGAGGCGCGCCTGGGCGACCCCGAGCTCCGACGGGACGACGACGAGGCGGTGCTCGTGGTGCCGCTCTCGCTCGGCCCCCGCTACGACGTCCGCCTCGTCGGCCACGACCCGCTCCAGCGCACCACGGTCGAGGAGGTCCTGCAGCTCGAGGAGCAGCGACTCACCCGGCGCACCCTCGCCGCCCTCGAGGGGCGCGTGACCGAGCTCTTCCGCCGCCACGGCTTCCACCGCGCGCGGGTCACGATCGATCGCTACGCCGGCGAGCGCGGCGGCGCCGTCCTCGAGATCCGCGCGCAGCCCGGTCGACAGCTCGCGGTCGTCGGCATGTCCTTCCCCGGGGCGACGCACTGGGGGAGCGACTACCTGCGCGGTCAGGTCGTCAGCGTGCTCGAGTCGGAGCTGCCGGACACCCGCATGTTCTCGCCGGTCGACAGCGACACCGCCGACGCGCTCGGGCTCGGCGGCGGGCGGGTGCGCCGGGAGCGCGAGGTGCCCCGCCCGCTCGAGGTCGATCCGAGCCGGGTCTACTACGAGCCGCTCTACGAGCAGGCGGTCGAGCACCTGCGCGACGTCTACGAGGCGGCGGGGTTCTTGAGCGCCCGCCTCGGCCCGGCGCGCCTCGAGCCGGTGGGGCGTGGCCGCGCGATCGTGGTGATCCCCGTCTTCGAGGGCGCGCGCACCCTGCTCTACGGCGTGCGCCTCCGGGGCAACGCGGTGCTCGGGGATCGCGCGCTGCTCGAGGCCGCCGAGCTCCAGCGCGGCGAGCCGTTCAGCTACCTCGGCCTCGAGGAGGCGATCGGGCGCATGACCGAGCTCTATCGCGAGCGCGGCCACCTCTACGCCCGCATCGAGCCGGACGTGCGCTTCAGCCAGGACCGCGAGCGGGCCGAGGTGGTGCTCGACGTCGTGGAGCGCTTCGAGGTGCACGTCGGCGAGGTGCGGATCGAGGGCAACGAGCGCACGAGCGAGGGGCTCATCCGGGACTCGCTCCGCTTCCTCGAGGGCAGCCTCTACCGGCCGTCGGCCATCCAGGCGAGCCAGGAGGCGCTGATGGGGCTCGGCGTCTTCTCGAGCGTGAACATCCAGCCGGCCGACCCCGAGCTGCCCGAGCGGGTGAAGCCGGTGACGGTGACGGTGCGCGAGCGGCTGCCGCAGTACTTCGACTTCCAGCTCGGCATCTCGACCGGTCAGGGCGTCCGCAGCTCCTTCGAGTACGGCTACCGCAACCTCTTCGGCTACGCGCTCGGGGTGACCGCGCGCGCCCAGCTCGGCCTGCAGTTCTTCTTCCAGGACGAGGAGCTCGAGCAGAACATCAGCGGCCTCCCCCTCGAGCAGCGGCTCGAGCGGCGGATCACCGTCACGCTCGCCCTCCCCCACATCACCGGCGTCGACAACGTCCGCTCCACCCTCGACCTCGTGCACCTGCGCGACAACCAGCGCGCCTTCGGCCTCGACAAGAACGGCGTCGCGCTGTCGTTCAACTGGCGGCCGATCTCGCGCCTCTCGTTCACCCTCTCCGGCGAGCTCGAGAACAACAACGTCCAGCTCTTCGGCGACCGGGAGAGCATCGAGGAGATCCTCGAGATGGCGATGGGCAACCCGCAGATCACGCGGCTGCTCCGGGTGCCCGAGGGCAACAGCATCGTCGTCTCGAGCCGGATCAGCGGCGCGCTCGATCAGCGCGACAGCCCGTTCGTGCCCACCGAGGGCTGGTTCTCGAGCGCGTCGGTCGAGTGGGTCCGCACCCTCGAGACCGACACCCAGGACGACACCGATCCGTTCTTCAGCCACTTCTTCAAGCTCACCGGCACCCTCAACGGCTACGTGCCGATCGGCGAGGTGGTGCTCGCCGGGCAGGTGCGCGCCGGCGGCGTGGTGCACATCGAGGACGGCTCGCGGACCTACCCGAACCGACAGTTCTTCCTCGGCGGCGTCGACACCATGCGCGGCTTCAACCAGGACCAGCTGCAGCCGCAGGACCTCGCGGAGTTCCAGCTCGAGAACCCCGAGGCGCGCACCGGCACGGTGCTGCAGGGCGGCGACTTCTTCTACCTGGTGCGCGCCGAGGTGCGCTTCCCCATCTTCGAGAGCCTCCAGGGCGCGCTCTTCGGCGACTTCGGCAACCACTGGTCCGACCCGGGCAGCATCGGCGCCGCGTGCCCCGCCGGGCTCTCGGCCGAGGAGTGCCTCTTCTTCCGCCCCACCGCCGGCCTCGGCCTCCGCCTCGCCACCCCCGTCGGCCCGCTGGCCCTCGACTACGGCTTCAACGTGCTCCGCCGCGAGTCGCTGAACGAGCCCTTCGGCGCCTTCCACTTCTCCATCGGCGGATTTTGAGTTTCTTGGAGGGTTTGGGGCAAACCCTCCCCCCATTGGGCAAAGCGCCAATGGGGCCCCCCTCCCGCTGCTTCTTGCTGGAGGGTTTGGGGCAAACCCTCCCCCCATTGGGCAAAGCGCCAATGGGGCCCCCCTCCCGACTCCGTCGCCGCATCGCGCTTCGCGCTCGCGTCGCGACCCCAGCGACGGGGCGCTGGGGGCCCTGCGGCTCGCGCTCGCGCTGCGCGCTCGCTGGCCGCCCGCTGCCGCGGGATCGAACACAGGTGGTGGTGATCCGTGCGGCGAACTCGCTGCGCTCGTCGCCTGCCGTCGTCTCGGTCAGTGTCGTGGAAGCGGAGTGCCCCGGCGCCATTGTTTGCCAGGAGGGTTTGGGGCAAACCCTCCCCCCATTGGGCAAAGCGCCAATGGGGCCCCTCTCCCGACTCCGTCGGGGCCTCGCGCGCTTCGCGCGCTGGCCCCGCGACCCCAGCGACGGGGCGCTGGGGCCCTGCGGCTCGCGCTCGCGCTGCGCGCTCGCTGGCCGCCCGCTGCCGCGGGATCGAACACAGGTGGTGGTGATCCGTGCGGCGACCTCGCTGCGCTCGTCGCCTGCCGTCGTCTCAGGTCAGTCTGGTGGAAGCGGGCGGGGGTGCCTCGGCGCCATTGCTTGCCACCTCTCGAGTTTTCCGGGCAGGGGCGGGTCTGCCCCGGTCCGGCCCCGTTTCCTGCTGCGCCGGTACGACGGCGCGCGACGGCGCGAGACGGATTGCGCGGGTGAGCGCAGCGTCGACGCGGGCGAGCGCGGCGGGGTCGTCGGGCGCGGGCAGCGCGGCGAAGAAGGCGCGCAGCCCGGGCGGAGGCGCTCGGAAGAGCAGCGCGGCGTGGAGCGGGCCCGCGTCTTCGACCTGCAGGATCGACGAGACGAGCCGGGGCGGGGCGGGATCGAGGGCCAGGCGAGCGCAGGCGTACCGCTCGGGGGCGGAGGCGCCCGGGAGCAGCCGGCGCGCGGCGCTGGCGGCGGCCGCCTCGAGCGAAGCGCGCTCGAGCAGCGCGTCGATCTCGGGGTCGCGGTGACCCGGCGCTCCCGTCTCCGAGAGCGCGCGCCAGGCCACCCGGATCTGCGCCCGGCTGCCCGCGCAGACCTGCCGCTCGCCGACCAGCCAGGGCCGCGCGTCGAGCCACCCGTCGAGCGCCTCGACCGGAGGCGGCGGATCGGTCGCGTCGATCGCGCCCTCGAACAGCAGGCGCGCGATCAGATCCGAGAAGCCCAGCGCGAGCTTGTGCAGGGCGGCGCGGCGGCGCGAGATCCGTCCCTCCCGCACCCAGGCGAGCGGCGCCTGCACGGTGGCCGCGAACGCCCGGCGATGCATGCGCTCGACGTCGCGCGGGCGGTGGGCGTCGAAGCCGCGCAGCCACTCCAGCGCCGGACGCCACGCGCCCTGCAGCTGGGCGAGGGCCGCGTGGTTGCAGGGCAGCCCGGTCGCGTCGCGCGCGTCGCCGAACGCTCTCACCACCTCGCGCCGCTCCACGTCGGGGTAGCGCGCGGAGGCCTGCTCGCCGAGCGGGCGCCCGTCCTCGTCGAGCGCGTCGACGGGCCCGCGCCCGAGGATCCACGCCGCGGTCACGCGCGCCTTCGCACCGGCGCGGTCGCCTCGAGCCCGTCGAGGGCGGCGAGCACGGAGGCGTCCGCCTCGGTCGCGAGCGCGAAGCGGACGGCGTGCACCCGCACCCGAACCGTCGCGCCGCGCGGCACCTCCTCGACGCGCGCCACGTACGCGCCGTACCGGATGGCGCGGTCGGTCGGGACGTAGATGCGCCGGGTCACCACCGGCCCCATCCGGGGCATCGGCAGCGGCGGGCGCTTCGGCGCGAGCGCCAGCGCGGCGCTCTCCCCTCCATGCTCCAGGCGGGCGTCGAGCCGCAGGCCATCCGCGGGCACGTGGGCGTCGCCGCGCAGCCCCCGGAGCCGGAGCAGCAGCTCGAGTTGCCCCCCGCCCACGAACGCGAGCGCCGTGAGCGCGAAGGAGGGGCCGGCGAGCGGCGGCGGCACGTCGGCGCGGGCTGCCCCCGGAAACCCTGCCCCCGGAGACCAGAGCGCGGCCGCGCCCACCAGCGTGAGCCGGGCGAAGCCGCGACGAGAGAGACGGTCGTCCATGCCGTCAGCCTGCGGCCTCCCGGCGCGCCGCACCGTCAGAGAAACGTAAAGAACGAGGTCAATCGCGGGGCGCGGGGGCGTCGACGCGGCGCCGGACCCGGAGCAGCGCGTCGAGGAACCAGCCCTGGCTGTCCTCGAAGCGCTCCTCGACCTCGAAGCCGGTGTCCCCGGCGAGCTCCTCCACGTCGCTGCGCAGGTACTTGTAGCTGTACTCGGTGTGGACCGGCTCCCACGCGTCGAACGCGAACGACTGCTCCACCGCCTCGACCCGCACCACCTGCGGCTCGAGGCTCACCAGGTAGCTCTCCATCGCCCCGCTGAAGACGTTGTAGGTGCCGAAGTGCCGCCACTTGCCGAGGTCGAAGTCGGCCCCGAGCTCGCGGTTGATGCGCTCGAGCAGGTTCAGGTTGAAGCCGGCCGTCACGCCCTCGCGGTCGTTGTAGGCGGCGAGCAGGACCTCGATGTCCTTCTTGAGATCGAAGCCGACGAGCGCGTAGTCGTTCTCGCTCAGCGAGCTCCAGAGGCGGCGCAGGAACGCGCGCGCCTGCACCCGGTTGAAGTTGCCGATGTTGGAGCCGAGGAAGAGCACGAGGTTGCTGCGGTCCTGATGCTCGCGGCCCAGGTAGTGCACGCCGTCGGTGTACTCGCAGACCAGGCCCTCGACCTTCACGTCCGGCATCTGCTCCCGCACGCGGCCGACGAGGTGCTTCATCGCGCCCTCGGAGATGTCGATCGGCACGAACGTGAAGTCCGCCTTCGCGCGCCGCAGCGCCTCGAGCACGATCATCGTCTTCTTGCCGTCGCCGGCGCCGAGGTCGACGAGGTTGAACGGGCCCTTGCCGAGGAGCGGCGCGATGATCCGGTCGGCGTGCTGCGTCAGCACGTCGGTCTCGCAGCGCGTCGGGTAGTACTCGTCGAGCTGCATGATGCGCGAGAAGTACCGGCTGCCCTCGTCGTCGTAGAAGTACTTCGACGAGAGCCTCTTGGGCGACTCCGACAGCCCGACGAGCACGTCGTACGCGAAGTCGCGCATCGGGTCGTGCAGATCCTTGAGGGTGCTCGGTCCGAGCACGGTGTAGCTGCTCGTCATGATTGGCCTTCCGTAGGTCCTGGGGCATCGAGGCACAAGCCGCGAGCCGGTGACGAGGCGCGCGCGAGGCTGCGTGCAGAGCGCCGGGGCCTCACGGTACCATCGGCGCGTGCGATGTGGCGCCCGACTCCTGGTGCTCTCGTTCGCGCTCGCGGCCTGCGATCCCGGGCCCGGCGCGCCCGAGTGTCGAATCGATGACGAGTGCGAGGGCGGCGAGCGCTGCGTGGGCGGCGCGTGCGTCACCCCGTCGACCGACGCGGGCCGCGACGCGACGACCCCGCGTCCCGACGCCGGCCCGAGCGACGCGGGGATCGACGGCCCGGGGCCCGGCACCCCGGTGCTGCGGCGGCCGTTCGTGGGCGAGGCGACCGGCAGCATCCACGGCAGCGTGGTGCTCGCCGAGCCCGCGCTCACCCCGCGCTTCGCCTGGGACCCGGTCGCGGGCGCGGACCGCTACGAGATCCAGATCACGTCGTCCTGCGCGACGGCCGGCTTCGCGAGCTGCGCCTTCGACGCCCCGGAGATCGACGAGAGCGTGACCGAGCCGACCTTCCGCCCGAGCCCCCTCGCCGTCGACACGACGCCCCCGGTGGGGCGGAGGTACTTCTGGCGGGTGCGGGCCTGCGCCTCCGCCTGCTCGCGCTGGTCGCCGATCCGCTACGTGGACGTGGGCCGCCAGCCGACCGACTTCGACGGCGACGGCTACGGCGACCTCCTGACCGGCGCCTCTCACGCCGACGGCGGCGCCACCCGCGCCGGGCGCGCGCACGTGGCCGCGGGCTCCCCCACCGGCGCCGGCGCGCCGTCTCAGATCCTGCCGCCGGTCGCGCAGACCGACTCGCGCTTCGGCCTCCTCCTCACGGCCCTCGGGGACGTGAACGGCGACGGCTTCGCGGACGCGGCCGTCTCGGCCCACTCGCTCGACCGCGGCGGGCAGAACGACGTCGGGGAGGTGTACGTGCTGCATGGCTCGGCCGACGGGCTCCCCGGGGCGCCGACCACCACGCTCGCGTCGCCCGCGGCCGAGCAGGGCGCCAACTTCGGGCGCTCCGTCGCCGCGCCCGGCGACGTGAACGGCGACGGCTACGCGGACCTCGTGGTCAGCGGTCACGTGATCGACGGCGCCGGCTCGAACCGCGGCCGCGCGTTCGTCTATCACGGCGGCCCGGGCGGCTTCGCGGCGACGCCCACCCTCACCCTCCAGAGCCCGGGCGCGCAGGACAACCAGCAGTTCGGCTTCCCCGTCGCGGGCGCCGGAGACGTCGACGGCGACGGCTACATGGATCTGCTCGTCGGCGAGCGCCTCTGGGACGACGCCGAAGACAACCAGGGCCGCACGCACCTCTTCGCCGGCGGCCCGTCGGGCGTGGGCGAGCGGCCCGCCCGCACCTTCGTCGATCCCGCGCCCTCGGCCGGCGCGGAGCTGAGCTGGGGCATCGCCGGGCTCGGCGACGTGAACGGAGACGACTTCGCCGACCTCGCCATCGGCGCGCGCAAGGGCGCGGGTCAGGGCCGGGTGCTCGTCTTCCACGGCGGCGCCGCCGGGCCCGCCGCGACGCCGGATCTCGTGATCGCCCACCCCGAGGGCCAGGCCGACGCCGAGTTCGGGTTCGTGGTGGCGGGGGGCGACTTCGACGGCGACGGCCTGAACGATCTCTTCGTCGGCAGCCGCCTCTTCGACCGGGGCAGTAACAACAACGCGGGTCGCGCGTACGTCTTCTACGCGACCCGGGACGGCTTCACCGCCCTGCCGGATGTCACCCTGAACGCCATCCCCGCGGAGGCGAGCGCGCAGTACGGATACGCGGGCGGATCGGTCGGCGACCTGAACGGAGACGGGATCGAGGATCTCGCCGTCGGGGCGCCGCTCGAGGGCACGACCCGGACCGGGGTGGTGCACCTCTACCTCGGGGCGACCGACGGCCTGCCCTCGGCGCCCACGGAGTCGCTCGCCAACCCACGGAACGAGGACGGCCGCTTCGGCATCGGCGTCGCGGTCACGCCCCCCTTCTGACGAGGAGCCCACGATGCGAGACGAGCAGAGGATCCGCTTCCCCGGCGCGGACGGGCAGACGCTCGCCGCGGTGCTGCAGCGCCCCCCGGGACCGCTGCGCGGCTGCGCCCTGTTCGCCCACTGCTTCACCTGCGGCAAGGATCTGCGCGCCGTCCGCGCGCTCTCCGGCGCGCTCGCGGAGCGCGGCATCGCCACCCTGCGCTTCGACTTCACCGGCCTCGGGGAGAGCGAGGGGGACTTCGCCGACACTACCTTCTCGTCGAACCTCGACGACCTGATCGCCGCCGCGTCGTGGCTCGAGGAGACGCTCGAGCCGCCGACGCTGCTCATCGGCCACAGCCTCGGAGGCGCCGCGGTGCTCGCGGCCGCGCACCGCTTGCCCAGCGTGAAGGCCATCGCCACCATCGGCGCCCCGGCCGATCCGGCGCACGTGCGGAAGCTCTTCGCGCACGCGGAGGACGAGATCGACGCCGCGGGCGAGGCCGAGGTCGAGATCGCGGGGCGGCGCTTCCGCATCAAGAAGCGCTTCCTCGACGACCTGGCCGAGCAGTGCAGCGCAGAACGTATCCGCGCGCTCGGCCGGGCGCTCCTCATCTTCCACGCCCCGCTCGACGCGATCGTCGGCATCGACAACGCGCGGCTGATCTACGAGGCGGCCAAGCACCCGAAGTCCTTCGTCAGCCTCGACGACGCCGACCACCTGCTCTCGCGCGCCGCCGACGCCCGCTACGTGGCCGAGGTCCTGTCCGCGTGGGCCGGCCGGTACGTGCGCGAGGCGCCGCCCACCGAAGAGGGGGTGGTGGTGGTCGAGGGCCGCCAGACCCTGCGGCAGCACGTGCAAGCGGGGCCGCACGGCTTGGTGGCGGACGAGCCGCGGCGGCTCGGCGGCACCGACACCGGACCGACGCCCTACGATCTGCTGCTCGCGGCCCTCGGCGCCTGCACCTCGATGACGCTGCGCCTCTACGCCGACCGCAAGAAGCTCTCGCTCGACGCGGTGCGGGTCACCCTGCGGCACGACCGACACCACGCGACCGACTGCGAGGGCTGCGACGAGTCCCCGAAGCTCGTCGACCGCATCCGGCGGGTGATCGAGCTCGAGGGCGACCTCGACGCGGCGCAGCGCGCGCGGCTCCTGGAGATCGCCGACAAGTGCCCGGTGCACCGGACGCTCGAGAACGAGATCCGCATCGAGACGTCCCTCACCGACTGATCACTCCTCGACGCGCACGGGCACGCGGGCGAGGCCGCGGCGGCCGTCGGGCGTCTCGGCGACGAGGGTCGCGAAGAACACGCCCTCTCGATCGAAGGTGTGGGTGACGCTCCCGGGCGCGCAGGTCTCGAGCTCGTGGTCGAGCTCCCCGTCGCCGTCGACGTCGATCGCGCAGCGGGCGCGGCGGTCGTCGAGGTCCCAGGTGAAGACGGCGGTGCCCCGCTCGACCCGGACGTCGAGCTCGACGTTCAGGGCGTTGGGGGCGCGGCGCCAGTCCAGCTCGTCCTGCGGCTGCGCGAGCCCGGGGGCGGCGAGCGCGAGGGCGAGGGGGGCGGCGAGGGCGGCGGCGATGAGCTTGCGGGTCACGATGTTCTCCTCCTCGGACCTGGCGCAAGCGCCGTGCCGCCGGCCTCGCGCTGCCGCGGCGTCCGACGGATGTCGCATCTCACCCCGATCGCGCCGGCTCGCTCACCCCGGAGGCGGCTCGCCCACGCCGAGGGCCTCGCGGAAGGCGGAGGGCGCGTCCCGCTCGGTCCGCGTCTGTCTCCGCACCGCGTCGAGCTGCTCGCGACCGATGAGCCCGAGCCCGGCGAGGGCGCGGGCGGCCGCGTGGCTGTCCTGGACCACGAAGAGGGGCACGTCCGCCTTCCGAGCCCTCTCCTCGGCCTCGCGCACCCCGCGCCCGATCACGCCGACGTCGCGGATGACGATCGCCTTCACCCGATCCGGCCACCGCTCGGCGGCGACACTGTAGTGACGCGCGTCTTCTTGCCCCGAGTCGCCGATGAGCACGAAGGGAAGCGCCACGTGGTCGAAGAGCTGCTCGAGCTTCTCCGCCTTGTGCGCGTGACCGCCGAGCGGCGCGACGCCCGCGCGGGAGATGCCCCACTCGCGGAGCAGCATGGGCCCGCGCGGCAGCTCGTGTCGATCGAAGAGCGCGTCGAGGTGCTCGTAGAGGTTCCAGGGGCTGCTCGAGAGGTAGAACAGCGGGCGACGCCCCCCGGTGAGCGCGCGGTAGAGCGCGCTCGCGCCCTCGAACGGGAGGCGCGTGCGGGTGTCGGTGAGGAAGAGGGCCGCCATCCGGTCGAGGGGGTGGCGCACGTTGGTGTCGATGACGGTGTCATCGATGTCGGTGACCACCGCGAAGCGCGCCGCCTCGTCGATCACGAGCACCTCCGCCTCGGCTTCGGCCGGCCGGTCGCGCAGCGAGACCTGGACCCGATGCCAGCCGGGCGCGATCCCTTCGGGGACCGGCAGGCCGAGATCGAGGTGCCCCTCCTCGTCGAGGCGGGTGGTCCAGCGCGCGTCGCCCCACCGGACCTGGACGGGAGCCTCCGGGATCTCGAGCGTCGCGTAGCGCTTCCAGGAGGCGAGGAGCGCCCGCCGGAGCCCCGCGCCCTCGATCGGCTCGGGCACGCCCCGGTCCTCGAGGGCCCGCGCGAGGATCCGCGCGCGACCGCCGAACGCGTAGCCCCGGTAGGGGGCGAGGCGGGCCGGCCGGCTCAGCCCGAGGCGACGGCGCGCGCGCCGGTAGGCCCGCCCCCAGCCGCGATCCACGCGGTAGAGGGCGTGCTGGACGGTGGCGGCGAGCGAAGGCATCGCAGGCGACCTAGGGCCGACGCCCCGGCGCCTCAAACGGGCGCGTTGACAGGGGAAGCGGCAGACATAGACTGCGCCGCATGTCGTACCCGGACTTCCTGCTCGACAAGCGCGTCGTGGGCCGAAACATCGAAAAGGGCCTCGTGGACAAGAAGGAGTACCAGAAGGCTCTGAAGTCCCTGGCGGACGCCGAGGGCAACGCGGAGCCCATCGTCACCGAAGAGCCGCCGGCCGACGAAGAGGCCGAGGCCTCGGACGAGGCGTGAGCGATCCCATGGGGGAGGACGCGCAGAACGGCGACATCCCGCCGATCGACTTCACGACCTTCGTGCTGTCGATGAGCACCGCCTGCATGGCCCACCTCGGTGAGGTCGACGGCCCGGACGGTGCGGACGTGAACCTCCCCATGGCGCGCCAGACCCTCGACATCCTCGAGATGATCGAGGCGAAGACGCAGGGGAACCTGAGCGGCGAAGAGGAGCGCATCCTCACCCAGGTGCTCGGCGATCTGCGCGACGCGGTTCAGAAGAAGTCCGGCGCCTGACGCTGCTGTGGGATCGCGCGCGTCGAGCGGATATGCTCCGCCGCGATGAGCAAGCTGACGCTGAGGCTCGAAGCCTACGAGAAGGACGCCCGGCAGCTGATCGCCGAGGCCCAGCAGCTCGCCGACGAGCGCGGGAACGCGGAGGTCGAGCCGCTCCACCTGCTGTATCGGCTGGTCGAAGGCACCGAGACGGTGCAGCAGGCCATCGAGCGCGCTGGCGTGGACCCGACCGACATGATGGTCGAGGCCGAGGCCGAGGTCCGGAAGCTGACGAAGACCAGCGGGTCGGTCTCCTACCTCTCGCCGCGCATGCTCGACCTGCTCGGCCGGGCCGAGGGCGAGGCGGCGCGCGACTCCGGCGCCAAGGTCTCCGTGTCCCACCTCCTGGTGGCCACCGCGCAGGAGACGGGCGGCCCGGTGCGTCAGGTGCTGCGGGCGGTCGGGCTGAGCGCGCCGATCTTGCGGGCCGCGGCTGGCGGCGGCGCCTCCTACGCCTCGAAGACCGGCGGCGGGAGCGCCAAGAGCGCCGAGCCGCAGGGCGATCCGCTCGAGCTCTACGGGCGCGACCTCACCCGGCTCGCGTCCCAAGGGAAGTTCGACCCGGTGGTCGGCCGCGACGCGGAGCTGCGCCGGATCATGCAGGTCCTCGCGCGCCGCCACGAGAACAACCCGCTCCTCGTCGGCGAGCCCGGCGTGGGCCGCAACTCCATCGTGCGGGCGCTCGCGATGCGCATGGCCAAGAGCGACGTGCCGAAGATGCTGCAGGAGCGTCGGCTCGTGTCGCTCGAGACCGGCGCGCTCGTCGCCGGGGCGAAGCTCCGGGGCCAGCTCGAGGAGCGCATGCGCAGCCTGCTCGACGCCATCCGCGACTCCGGCGGCGAGGTCATCGTGGCCGTCCCGGATCTCTCGGCGCTGGTGAACGACAAGGGCAGCGGCGGCGCGGCCGACCTCTTCAGCGTCGCGCTCAGCCGCGGCGAGGTGCGCGCGATCGCGATCGCCACGCCGGACGGCATGCGGAAGGCGTTCGACGAGAACCCCTCGCTCTCCCGGCGCTTCGTGCCCATCCCGGTGGAGGCGCCGACCTTCGACGAGGCGGTGGCGGTGCTGCGCGGCATCGTCGCCCGCTTCGAGATGGACCACGGCGTGAAGATCACCGACCCCGCGCTGGTGAGCGCGGTGCGCTTCGCCCGCCGCTACGTGCCGGGCGTGCAGCTCCCGAAGAGCGCGATCGACCTGATCGACGAGGCGGCGGCGCGGGTGCGCGTCGAGATGGAGAGCGTGCCCGCCGAGCTCGACGCGATGGAGCGGCGGCTCGAGCGGCTCCGGCTCGAAGCCAACAGCCTCGAGGATGATCACGACCGCGACTCCATCGAGGAGCGCGCCCGGATCGAGGCGGAGATCCAGGAGCTCGAGCCGAGGGCCCAGGAGGCGCGGACGCGCTGGAACGCCGCGCTCGAGCGGGTGGGCGAGGTGCGCGAGCTCAAGGAGGAGCTGGCCGCGGCGCAGCGCGAGTACGACCAGGCCCGCGCCGCCGAGGATCACGGCAAGGCGGGCGAGCTCCGCTTCGGCACCCTGCCGCTGCTCGAGAAGAAGCTCGAGGAGGCGGAGGCCCGCGCGGGCGAGGCGGCGCCGGGAGACGAGGCGCTCGTGCGCGACAAGGTCGTCGAGGGCGACGTGGCCGACGTGGTCGCCGCGTGGACCGGCGTACCCGTGCAACGCATGCTGCAGGGCGAGGCCGAGAAGCTCCTCGAGATGGAGGACCGCATCGGCGAGCGCGTGATCGGCCAGGACAGCGCGGTCACCGCGGTCAGCAAGGCCGTGCGCCGCGGCCGCGTGGGGCTCCGCGACCCGCGCCGCCCGATCGGCAGCTTCCTCTTCCTCGGCCCGACCGGCGTCGGAAAGACCGAGCTCGCCAAGGCGCTCGCAGAGTTCCTCTTCGACGACGAGCACTCCCTGACCCGCCTCGACATGAGCGAGTTCATGGAGAAGCACATGGTGGCGCGCCTCCTCGGGGCCCCGCCCGGCTACGTCGACAGCGACGAGGGCGGCTACCTCACCGAGGCGGTCCGCAGCCGCCCCTACTCCGTCGTGCTCTTCGACGAGATGGAGAAGGCGCACCCCGACGTCTTCAACATCCTGCTCCAGGTGCTCGACGACGGGCGCCTCACCGACAGCCGCGGCCGCCTCGCCCACTTCTCCGACACGGTCGTCATCATGACGAGCAACGTCGGCAGCCACCTCATCCTCGACCACGACGGCACGAACGAGGAGCTGAAGGAGAAGATGGAGGGCGAGATCCTCGGCCACTTCCGGCCCGAGTTCCTCAACCGCATCGACGACACCGTCATCTTCGACCCGCTGTCCCGCGAGGACCTGCGCGGCATCGTCGACATCCAGCTCCGCGGGCTCGGCAAGCTCCTCTCGGACAAGCGGGTGCGCATCGAGGTGAGCGACGCCGCCAAGGACCGCCTCGTCGACCTCGGCTACGAGCCGGCCTTCGGCGCGCGCCCCCTCAAGCGCGTGATCCTCAAGCACCTCCAGGACCCGCTCGCCGAGGCGCTCCTCCGCGGCGGCTACGGCCCCGGGGACGTGGTGGCGGTCGACGTGAACGACGGCGCCTTCACCTTCACGAAGAAGAGCTGAAGTCCCCCGCCTCTCCGGCCGTACCCTCTACTGCGCAGCTTTGGGACACCCCCTTGATCTTTCGCGTGCTGTCCGCATAGTGGAGGGGTCAGGTCGGGGAGAACCCTGGGAGACGAATGACGGAAGAGAAGAAGCGCAAGAACGAGGACTCCATCTCCGACAAGGTCGAAGAGGTCTGGGAACGTGTCCTCGAAGCGCTGGAGAACCTCGTCAACCCCGAGCCCGAGCTGGTGCCTGTCCCAGTCCGCGGCCGGCGCGGTCCCTACCGACGCCGTTGAGCCCCTGACGGGGGTTTCTTGTGCGGGCCTGGCCCGCCGGATACGATCGGGGACGTGAGCGATCCCTCCGTGATTCCGCCTCGTGGGCGCGCCCTGGAGGCGGCCGAGCGGGAGGCGCTCCTCGGTGATCTCGAGGAGATCATCGGCTCGAGCCACCTCTTCAAGTCGCTCGACGACGAGGGGCGCCGTGAGCTCATCGAGTCCGGGTACGTGATCCGCTACGGCGCCGGCGACGTGATCATGCGAGAGGGCGATCCGGGGACGGACATGTTCCTGGTCCTCACCGGCAAGATCAGCGTGGAGACCGGCGGCGGAGAGCGCGGCTCCATCCACCTCGCCGAGCTCGGCCGCGGCGCCTGCGTCGGCGAGGTCTCGGTGCTGACCGGCGGCGCGCGCACCGCGACCGTCCGGGCGGAGGAGGACGCGCAGCTCGTCGCGTTCGAGAAGCACCGCATCCAGCGCGTCATCGACGCCCACCCGCGCGTCCGCAAGCTGCTCGAGGCGATGATCGAGGGGCGCGCGCGCGACACGGTCGAGAAGATCATCGGCAGCGAGTAGCGCGTGCACGTACACCTGATCGGCGTCTGCGGCACCGGCATGGGTGCGCTCGCGGGGCTCCTGAAGGCCGCCGGCCACCGCGTGAGCGGGAGCGACCGCGCCTTCCATCCCCCGATGGGCCCGGCGCTCCGGCGCTGGGGCGTCGATCTGCGCGAGGGCTACGACCCGGCGAACCTCGATCCGGCGCCCGACCTCGTGGTCGTCGGCAACGTGTGTCGCCCCGATCACCCCGAGGCGCGGGCCGCGATCGACGGAGGCCTGCCCTACGCCTCCTTCCCGGCCACCCTCGCGAAGGAGGTGCTCGGCGCCCGGCGCCCGCTGGTGGTGGCGGGGACCCACGGCAAGACCACCACGAGCAGCCTGCTCGCGTTCCTGCTCGACCGGGCGGGGCTCGACCCGGGGTTCCTGCTCGGGGGCATCCCGCGCGACTTCGACGCCAGCTTCGCGCTCGGGCACGAGGGCGGCCCGTTCGTGGTCGAGGGCGACGAGTACGACTCGGCGTTCTTCGAGAAGAGCCCGAAGCTCTGGCAGTACCGGACCCACGCCGGGATCCTGACCAGCGTCGAGCACGACCACATCGACATCTACCCCGACGAGGACGCCTACCGGGCCTCGTTCCTCGGCTGGGTGCGCGAGCTGCCGGCCGACGGAGTGCTGGTGGCCTGGGCGGGCAGCGAGGCGGTCCGCGCGGTGGCGCGGGAGGCGAGCTGCCGGGTCGTGTACTACGCGCTCAGCACCGACGACGTCGGCGACGCGACCCCCACCTGGGTGGCCGCGCCCATTCAATCGCAAGGTGGGCTGACACCGTTCGAGCTCTTCGTCGGCGGCTCGGCCACCCGCACCGCGATGAGCCCGATGAGCGGGCGTCACAACGTGCTCAACGCGACCGCGGCGATCGCGCTGGCCGCGGAGGCGACCGACGCGCGCCTCGACGAGCTCCTCGGCTCGCTGCGCACCTTCCGCGGGGTGCGGCGACGGCAGGAGCTGCTCGGCACCGCGGACGGCGTCCGGGTCTACGACGACTTCGCCCACCACCCCACCGCGGTGCGCGAGACCCTGGCCGGCCTCCGGGCTCGCCACCCCGAGGGCAGGCTCTGGGCGGTGTTCGAGCCGCGGAGCGCGACCGCCTCGCGCAACCTGCACCAGGCCGCCTACCCGTCGGCGTTCGGGAGCGCCGACGCGACCTTGCTCGCGCCGGTCGGTCGGCCGGAGATCGCCGACGCCGAGCGGCTGGACGTGCGCGCGATCGCCGACGCCATCCGGGACCGCGGCGCGGAGGCGGACGCGCCGGAGACGCTCGATGCGGTGCTCGCGCGGCTGGTCGAGGGGGCGCGCGCCGGCGACACCGTGGTGCTGATGAGCAACGGCAGCTTCGGCGGCCTGCACGATCGCCTCCTCGCGGGGCTCGCCGCGCGCGCTATGACGCGCGCATGAGCGAGCTCGCGCAGTGGAGAGACGAGGCCGTCCGGATCGCGGAGGAGGCGGGGCGCCTCCTGATGGAGGGCTGGCGCGGTGACACGCGGGTCTCGAAGAAGGGCCGCATCGATCTCGTCACCGACTACGACCTGAAGAGCGAGGCGCTGCTGCGGGAGCGCATGACCGCCGCCTTCCCCGACCACGCGCTGGTCGCCGAGGAGGGCCAGGACCGCGCCGAAGGCGAGCTGGTCTGGTACGTCGACCCGCTCGACGGCACGACGAACTTCGCCCACGGCCACTTCTTCTTCGCGGTGTCGATCGGGCTCGCGCGCGCCGGCCGCCCGGTGCTCGGGGTGGTGCACGCGCCGGCGCTCGGGGTCACCTGGGCGGGGGCCGAGGGGCTCGGCGCGACCCGGGCCGGCGCGGCGTGCGAGCCGAGCGCGACCGACACCCTCGAGGAGGCGCTGGTCGCGACCGGGTTCCCGTACGACCGCGGGACCAGCGACGAGAACAACCTGCGGGAGGCGCGTCACATCATCCCGCTCGTCCGGGGGATCCGGCGCTGCGGCGCGGCGGCGGTCGACGTCTGCCTCGTCGCGGACGGCACCTACGACGGCTACTGGGAGCAGAAGGTCAGCCCCTGGGACGTGTGCGCCGGCATGGCCATCGTCCGGGCCGCGGGCGGAGAGCTCAGCGATTACGAGGGGAACGCCGTCGACGCGCACAGCTCGCGGCTCGTGGTGACCAACGGCCCGCTGCACCCGGCGCTGCTCGACGCGGTCCAGACCGCGCGCCGCTGACCCTGTTTCCGGACGGTTTCAGCTCCACGAAATCGGTGTGGCGCCGCTCGCGCCCGCTTGACCCGGATGACGCGTCGCGTTACGTCATGACGCGTCAGGCGGCGCTAACGCGTCGCGTCATCGCGGGAGGGAACCCATGGAGCTGCTCGAGACGCTGAACAAGACGCGCGACGCGTGGATCTCACGCGGGACGCTCTGGGCGGCGGAGACCCGCGATCGGGGCGTCGCGGCGCTCGACGCGGTCCGCGGCGGCGCCCTCGACTGGCACGCCACCCTCGACGCCCGCCGGGCGCAGGTCGCCGAAGCCGACGCGCGGTGGAGCCGTCTGCAGGGCCTTCAGCTCCTCGTGCTCGACCGGATGGACCGCGTGCTGCTCGCGTTCGGCGACCGGGTCCGCGCCGAGATCCACCGCCTGTCCCGGCTCGAGCTGAGCGCCGAGGCCAGCCCCGCCGCGGCCCCGACGCCGAAGAAGAAGACGGCGAAGCAGAAGGCCGCGCCGAAGAAGACGGCGGCGAAGAAGACGGCGGCGAAGAAGAAGACGGCGGCGAAGAAGAAGACGGCGGCGAAGAAGGCGGCGACGAACGGAGCCCGCAAGCGCTCCTCGACCCGCCTCCTGATGCCCATCGCCGGCTACGACGACCTGACGGCGAAGCAGATCCTCGCCGAGCTGGACGGCCTGAGTCGCACGCAGTGCGAGACCGTCCATGAGCACGAGTCGAAGCACAAGAAGCGCAAGACCGTGCTGAGAGCCCTGGAGACCCGCTTGCAGTTTTAGCGGGTCTCGCACCCCGTCGGTGGAGAGATCATCCCACTCTCCATTGGCGCCCATACCATCCCCAAGAGGGGTCAGCGCTTCCCCAGCGCTGGCCCCTCACCTATTTCTGGCGGCGGTCTCGGCGGGTGGTCTCGTCGCCGCGCGACCGCGCCCTCGGCACGACCGGCATGCGGAGCGCGACCCGCGCCGCGGTCATGAGGGCGTCGACCGACGCGAAGCGCTGCTCCGGCCGCTTGGCGAGCGCGCGCATCACCACCGCGTCCATCATCGAGCTGATCCCCTCGACGAGCTCGCTCGGCGGGGTCGGCTCCTCGGTCACGATCCGGGTCATCAGGCTCAGCGGATCTCGACCGTGAAACGGCGCGCGCCCGCAGACGAGGCGATAGAGCAGCACGCCGAGCGCGTAGACGTCGACCCGGTGGTCGCTCTCGACGAGCTGGATCTGCTCGGGCGCCAGGTTGCTGGGGGTGCCCACCACCGCGCTCGGGTCGGTCAACCTGACGTCGCCGGTGCGGATGCTGATCCCGAAGTCGAGCAGCTTCGGCCCGTCCGGGGTCAGGAAGACGTTCGCCGGCTTGATGTCGCGGTGCACGACCCCCGCCGCGTGCGCCGCCGAGACGGCCTCGGCGACCGGCCCGAGGATCTCGAGCGCCTCGGCGAAGGAGCGCTGAGGGCGAGCCTTCATCTCCTCGAGCAGCGTGCGCCCCTCGAGGCGCTCCATGACCAGGTAGGGGACGCCGGTCTCGGGCACGCGCCCCAGCTCGTACACCCGCGCGATGTTCGGGTGCGCCAGGCTCACGCCGATGCGGGCCTCGCGCAGGAAGCGCTGCTCGAGCAGCTCGGCGTGGGCCCGCGACAGGTCGAGCACCTTGATGGCGACCACCCCGCCCGTCTTCTCGTCGAGCGCCTCGTAGACCCGCGACGTCGCGCCTTCGCCGATCACCGCGTCGAGGCGATAGCGATCCACGAGGTGGTCCCCGAGCGGGAGCGCGATCGGATCGATCCAGGGCGGCACGCCCTCGTCCGCCGTCCGCTCCAGCTTCGCGCCTGCCTCGCCCACGGCCAGAATGGCAGCGAAGACCGTGCCGACGGGATGTTCCCAGGGTTCACGTCGAGGGGCCGTAGGGCTGAGCCTACGACCGACGGGCCCAGCCTACGCGCTCTCGCGCTCGAGCAGGGTCGCCTGGAAGTCGGTGCGCAGCGCGGTGAGCAGCTCGTCGAGATCGCCCTCGACGACCTGATCCAGCTTGTGCAGCGTGAGCCCCAGCCTGTGGTCGGTGACCCGGTTCTGCGGGTAGTTGTAGGTGCGGATCTTCTCGCTCCGCTCCCCCGAGCCGACCATGCCGCGCCGCTCCGCCGCCTCGGACGCGGCCGCCGCCTCGATCTCGCGCTCGAGCAGCTTCGCGCGCAGGATCTGCAGCGCCCGCGCCTTGTTCTTGTGCTGCGAGCGCTCGTCCTGGCAGCGGACCTGGATGCCGCTGGGCACGTGCTTGACGATCACCGCGCTGTTGGTGGTGTTGACGTGCTGACCGCCCGGGCCGCCGGCGCCGGTCGCCTGGATCTCGAGGTCGTTCTCGTCGAGCTCCACGTCGACCTCCTCCGCCTCGGGCATCACGGCCACGGTCGCCGTGGAGGTGTGGATGCGCCCCTGGCTCTCGGTGGCCGGCACGCGCTGCACGCGGTGCACGCCGCCCTCGAAGCGGAGCTGCGAGTAGACCTTCGTGCCGGTGACCAGCGCGATGATCTCCTTGTACCCGCCCGCGCTCGCCTCGCTGGTGCTCAGCACCTCGACCTTCCAGCCGATCTTGTCCGCGTAGCGCGTGTACATGCGGAAGAGGTCGGCCGCGAAGAGCGCCGCCTCCTCCCCGCCGGTGCCGGCCCGGATCTCGAGCACGGTGTTGCGCGCGTCGTTCGGGTCGCTCGGCAGGAGCAGGACCTCGAGCTGCTTCTCGAGCTCGTCGAGCTGGGCCTCGAGGACGGGGATCTCCTCCTCGACCATCTCGCGCAGCTCGGGATCGGAGAGCGCCTCTTTGTCGTCCGCGAGCTGGGCGCCGACCTCCCGGTAGCGGTCGTAGACCTCCACCACCTCCAGCAGATCACTCCGCTCGCGGTTCAGGGTCGTCATGCGCTTCGGGTCGGAAGCGACGTCCGGCTGACAGAGCATCTCCTCCACCTCGGAGAAGCGCGCCTTCAGCGAATCGAGGCGGTCGATGGGGAGCATGGGTGGGCGATCAGGCGGCGGCTCTCACCGGGCGCAGGCTGTCGACCCCCTCGAGGAACTCCTCGAAGCTGGGGAACTCGAGCGGGTCGCCGTCCGCGTCGGCGTCCTCGCCGATCGACTCGCGCCACATCGCGGTGCGCATGGCGGCGATGGCGATCTCGATCTGCGCGTCGTCGGGCTCGCGGGTGGTGATCTTCTGGAACAGGAACCCGGGCCACAGCAGCACCTGCAGCGGTCCGGTGGTGCAGTAGCGGGCGCTCAGCCGCTGCAGCTCGTAGCTGATCGCCGCGATCGGCGGCAGGAGCGCGATCCGGATCGCGAGGGTCAGCAGCTGCGCCTCGAGCCCCTCCGCGGTCGGGAGCAGGAGCGGGGTGACCGCCGAGCCGACGACGATGGAGACCAGGATCACGACGATGAGGAAGGTCGTGCCGCACCGGGGGTGCAGGGTCGACTGGGCCCGCACGTTCTCGACCGTGAGGGGCAGCCCCGCCTCGTAGGCGAAGATCGTCTTGTGCTCGGCGCCGTGATACTGGAACACGCGCCGCACGTCCTCGAGCCGGCTGATGAGGAAGAGGTAGAGCGTGAAGACGAGCAGCTTGAAGCCGCCCGTCAGCGCGTGGAACTGCCAGTCCTGGACGTCAAGATCGAGCCCCAGGAAGCTGCCGGTCCGCTCGGCGGCGAGCTGCGGCAGGGCGACGAAGATGAGCAGCGCCGCGACGATGGAGACCCACATCGCGCCGCCGCCGTCGCCCTTGGCCCGCTCCTCCTCGGTCATCTGCTGCTCGGCGCTGAAGCGCAGAGCGGAGTAGCCGAGCTTGAGCGACTCGAAGAGCGTCATGACGCCGCGGAACCCCGGGAGCTTCCAGAGCTTGGACTTCGCCATTCGGGAGACCAGCGGCCCCTCGGTGATGGCGATGCCCCCGTCCGGCTTCCGCACGGCCACGGTCATGCAACCGGGCGCGCGCATCATGACGCCTTCGATGACGGCCTGGCCGCCGATGTACGGCTTGGTGTCGCTCACGGCGCGTAATGTAAAGCCGAACCCCCGGCAGTGCAGCCTGTGGGGTTCGGCGACGGGGCAGAAGGTCTCGCGTTCGAGGGGATCAGGCCTCGGTGGCCTCGGCGGCCTTGGCGGCCTTGGCCTCCTTGGCGGCCTTCGCTTCGGCCTGCTTGGCGGCCGTCTTCGCGTACTTCTTGCGGAACTTCTCGACGCGACCCGCCGTGTCCATGATGCGCTGCTTGCCCGTGTAGAACGGGTGGCACTCGCTGCAGATGTCCACGGTGTAGGAGCCGGCCGTGGAGCGGGTGTTGTGGGTGGCGCCGCAGGCGCAGGTGATGACCGCGTCCTGGTATTCGGGGTGGATTCCGGGCTTCATGTTGACCTCTCGGCCCCTCCGAAGATGAGAGGGGGCCGGGAGTCTTAGTGGATCGCATCCGGGACCGCAAGGGTCCGGCGTGGTAGGACCTCGCGGATGACCCGATCGGCGCTCCCGCTCGCGCTCCTGCTCCTCGCGTCCTGTGGGGGGAGCGCTCCCCCGACGGAGACCCCCGCGCCCGAGCCGACCCACGATCTCCAGGCGGAGGCCCGCGACCTGCTCGAGCGGCTCGAGGCGGTCGCCCAGATGCCCTCCGAGACCCGGGCGGCGGAGCTCGACCGGATCGACGCGATGGAGCTGCACGCGGACGGGCTCCGCGACGTGCAGCGCATCTGCCTGCGCATGCACCGCGACACCCTGACCCTCGAGGCGCGCCACCGCGCGTTCGACGAGCGCATGAGCGGGGTGGATCCGGCCACGCTCACGCCGGCCCAGCGCGCCGAAGCCCAGGAGGAGGCGGAGGCGATGCGCACCGACGCCACCGCGCTCGAGGCGCTGATGAACCGCTGCGTCGACGCCCTTACCGCGGCCATCGAGGAGCACGGCCTCGAGGAGGAGTACGGTCAGGCGTCGGAGCCGGTGCGGGGCGCGGTCGACGGGGAGCTCACCGACGAGGATCCGCGCGACGAGGCCGGGCACGCCCACGACGACTACCCGATCGAGCTCGAGGCGGGCTGGGGGCTCGTCGTCGAGATGGGCAGCGACGACTTCGACGCGTTCGTCACGCTGATCGGCCCCGACGGGACCTCGGTGGCCGAGGACGACGACGGCGGCGAGGGCACGAACGCCCGGCTCGTGTGGCGAGCGGAGGGCGGCGGCATGTACATCATCCGCGCGACGACCTACCAGCCGGAGGGCCGCGGCGCCTACCACCTCGTGGTGCAGGCCGGCCCGCTCGAGGACTGAGGTCTGGTCGCTTTCTTGGAGGGCGGGGCCCCGCCCGGGTAAGGAGGAGGAGAACCCCATGGCACAGAAGCGAATTCACCTCGTCGTGCGCGGTCGGGTTCAGGGCGTGTACTTCAGAGCCTCCGCGCAGCGTGAAGCGCGGGGCCTCGGCCTGACGGGCTGGGTGAAGAACCGCAACGATGGGGCCGTGGAGCTCGTCGCCGAGGGCGAGGAGGACCAGGTGAAGGACTTCCTCGCCTGGGCGCAGCACGGCCCCTCGACCGCGCGCGTCGACAAGGTCGAGACGCGATGGCGAAGCTACACCGGCGAGTACCCCGACTTCAGGATCATGACGCGCTGACCCACGCCCCGCGTGCGTCGGCGCCCCGCTCCTGCCCGCTCTCGAGATGGGCGGTCGCGCTCCTGCTCGCGGCCCTCGCGAGCCCCGCCGCGGCCCAGCCCGACGAGCGGGACGTGGCTCGCCTCGAGGCCCTCGGCGCCCAGCTGGTCGGAGACGACGCCGAGGCGCGCCAGACGGCCTACGACGCGCTGACCACGCTCGGCGAGGACGACCTGCCGGCCATCGAGGCCCGGCTCGAGAGCCTCGCCCGCAGCCGGCCCCCGGAGAACTGGGCGCGGGACATCCTCAACCGGTTCCGGCGCCACGCCGCGCCCACCGAGGGCGAGGACCCGGACATCGCGCCGGGCGTCCTGGTCGAGCTGCGCGAGCCCCACTCCATCGCCATGGAGCGGCTCCGCGTGCGGCTGATGGCCGAGCCCCTGCTGCTCTTCCGATCGCTCGAGCGGATGGGTACCGCCGAGGCGCACGCCCTCGCCTATCGGGTCATCGCGCTCGACGGAGGCCTCTGGCTCCCCGAGGCGCGCAACTGGGTGCGCCGCCAGGGGACCGGGGTGATGGCGGCCGCGATCACCGCGCGCGGGCACGACGACGTGCACGTGCGGCGCTGGTCGCGCTGGGCGATCGAGCACCTGGGCGCCGAGGACCCCGGGCGCGCCGTGCAGTCGCTGGAGGAGGCGCAGATCCCCGACGTGCTGCGCGCCTACGCGTCCATCCGCATGCAGAGCGCGATGCGCGTGATCGTCTCGTACGTCGACAGCGAGCGACGCCGGGTCCGCCACGCGGCGCGCTGGGCGATGGAGCAGTACGGCGGGAACGGGATCTGGATCCTGCGCACCGCCTTCCACAACGAGACCGGCGAGCACGCGCCCCGGGAATGGGGCTGGCGGCAGCTCTCGAGTCAGCTCTACGAGCGGGTGGACGCGCGACGGCTGGCGCCGGTGCAGGCCGCCCTCGACGAGGGCATCGCGGCCCGGGACGCCGGCGACCTGGAGACCATGGAGGCGCGCTTCGACGCCGTGCTCTCGCGCGCGCCCGAGGTCGAGACGCCGGGGCCGGTCGCCGAGGGCTACGCGCGCCTCGCCGAGCGCCACCTGACGGCCGGACGCTGGCGGGAGGCGGCGCGGGCGCATCGGCGCGCGCTGCGGCTGGCCCCCGATCACGCGCAGGCCGAGGCGTGGCGCGCCCGGATCCGGACGGCGGAGGCGGAGGCCGACCGCGCGCGGGGCGTGCTGGACGCGTCGGCCTACGCCGAAGCGCCGGAGGGCGATCCCCACGCAGAGGCCGCCCTGGCGCCCAGCGCGGCGTCGGCCCCGCCCCGGGCGCGTTCGCGAGAGCGCTGGGGGCTCGCGGCCGCGGCGATCCTCGTGCTCCTGGGACTCGGCCTCCTCTGGCGGCCCGGCTCGAGCGAGCCCCGGGATCCGGCGCTGGACGACACGACCCTGGACGACACGCTCGAGGCCGGAGCGTCGCTCGACGGGGACATCACCCTCGCCGACTCCACGCTGTCTCCCTGAGGGCCCTCCCGACACGCAACCCGCCTCCCCGGCTGCCGATGGGCCGGCGTGGAGGTAGGGATGGTCGAAGTACAGCTCGCGCGAGGCCCGGAGCGGATCGGGCCCTTCGAGATCGGGAGGCGGCTCGGCGCCGGCGGCATGGCGGAGGCCTTCGAGGGGATCCGCCGCGGACCCGGCGGCTTCGAGCAGCGGGTGTGCGTGAAGCGCGTCCTCCCCGCCTACTCGACCGACGCCGACTTCGTGTCGCTCTTCGAGCGCGAGGCGCGGGTGGCCGCGTCGCTCTCGCACCGGAACGTGACCCGGGTGGTCGACTTCGGCTCGGACGGCGGCTGTCACTACCTGGCGCTCGAGCTGGTGGACGGCATGGACCTTCGCCGCCTGATCCGCGCCCTCCCCGAGCCCCGCCAGGTCCCGGTGCAGCTCGTCGCCCTGCTCGGTATGGAGGTGGCCGAGGCGCTGCACCACGCCCACACCCGCGGGGGCCGGCTGGGGGTGGTCGTGCACCGGGACGTCTCCCCGGCCAACATCATGGTGAGCGTCGACGGAGACGTGAAGCTCACCGACTTCGGGATCTCCAAGGCGCTGAACGAGTCGCCGCTGACGCGGAGCGAGCACGTCCGCGGCAACGTCTGGTACATGGCGCCGGAGCAGCTCGCCGGGACCAACCGCAACGACCCGCGCAGCGATCTCTTCTCGCTGGGCGTCGTGCTCTACGAGTGCCTGGCCGGGCGCCGCCCCTACGCCGGCCGGGACGACGTGGCCGCGATGATGGCCCTCAGCGAGGGTCGTCGCACCCCGATCCGGGCCGCCGCGCCTCACCTGCCCGAGCCCATGACGATGATCGTGGAGCGGCTGCTCGCGAACGATCCCGACGCGCGCTTCCAGACCGCGGGCGCCCTGGCGGAGGCCCTCGCTCCGCTCACCTCGGTCGCGACCGCGCGGCGGGCCCTCGCCCAGGTGGTGCGCGATCTGCGAGATCGAGAGCCGCGACGTCGCGCGAGGGTCCCGGTCGCCCCGCCGCGAGAGCCGGCCACCCAGCCCGACCTGCCGGCGGCGCCTCGGTTCGGCGGCGCCGCTGCCCCTCCGGCCGCCCCCGAGCCCGAGCTGGGGCCCAAGACGCGCTGGCGGCCCTACGCGATGGCCCCGGGGATCTGGGCCGACGCCGACCGCGCCGCGCAGATCCGGGGGCGACGCCCGCCGTCCGGCCCGCCACCGCCCGCGGCCCAGGCGCAGGCCCCAGCGCAGGCCCCAGCGCAGGCGACTGCGGCTCCCCGCTCCGACACGGGCACGGCTCCGGTCCTGCCGGTCGCGCGGGCGATGCGGGTCGGGGCGGCCCTCGCCGTGCTCGGGCTCCTCGGCACGCTGACCCTCGCCTGCCTGTGGGCGTTCTGGTCGAGCTGACGCGAAAACGCGCCGGCGGGAGACCCGTCGGCGCGCTTCCGGTCGAGAGCGGCGAAGCTCTAGGCCTCGATCTCTTCGCCCTCGAGCAGCTCGATGAGGGCCATGGGCGCGTTGTCGCCCTTGCGGCTCAGCATCTTGGTGATGCGGGTGTAGCCGCCGCCCTTGTCGTTCTTCGCACGCTCCACGTACCGCGGGGCGATGTCGTGGAAGATCTTGTGCACGATGTCGATCTCGTCGGTCGTGCCGTCGGGGTTCGTGCGCACGAGGCGACGGGGCACGAAGCGCGCGACCTGACGCTGCGCGTGGACCCGGCGCGAGAGCACGCGGCGGCGCTCCTCGTCGTCGAGCTTCTGCACATCGACCGTGAGGTCGTCACCCAGGCGGATCGCGCGGGTGATCATGCGCTCGGCGATGCGGCGCAGCTCCTTGGCCTTCGCCTCGGTCGTCTCGATGCGCTCGTGCAGCACCAGGTTCCCGGTGAGGTTCCGGAACATGGCCCGCCGGTGCGAGGTGTTGCGGCCGAACTTACGGCCTGCCTTCCGATGTCGCATGGGAGCTTCCTCTTCAGCCGTTCTCGCGCTGGGACTTCCAACGCTCCAGCATCTGCGGCCAGTTGTCGATCTTCATGCCGAGGGAGAGCCCCATGTCCGCGAGGATCTCCTTGATCTCCTTCAGGGACTTCCGGCCGAAGTTCTTGGTCTTCAGCATCTCGGCTTCGGTGCGCTGCACCAGCTCGCCGATGAGGTGAATGTTCGCGTTCTGCAGGCAGTTCGCCGAGCGGACCGACAGCTCGAGCTCTTCCACCGAGCGGAAGAGGTTCTCGTTGAGCGGCTCCTCTTCCTCCTCTTCGCGGACGAGGCTCTCGTCCTCTTCCTCGAAGTTGATGAAGATGGTGAGCTGGTCCTTGAGGATCTTCGCCGCGTAGGCGACGGCGTCCTGCGGCTTCACCGACCCGTTGGTCCACACCTCGAGGGTGAGCTTGTCGTAGTCGGTGATCTGCCCGACGCGGGCGTTGGTGACCGTGTAGTTCACCTTCTTGATCGGCGAGAAGAGCGCGTCGATGGCGATGGTGCCGATGGGCTGACCCGGCGCCTTGTTGCGCTCGGCGGGCACGTAGCCGCGGCCGACGTTGATGGTGAGCTCCGCGCTGAAGCGGCCACCCTTGGACACGCTGCAGATGACGTGGTCGGGGTTGAGGATCTCGACCTGGTCCGAGACCTGGATGTCGCCCGCCGTGACGACCGCCGGGCCTTCCTTCTCGATGCGGACGGTGTGCGTCTTCGGGGTGTGCGCCCGGACCACGACCTCCTTGAGGTTCAGCACGATGTCGGTGACGTCCTCGACGACGTCCGGCACCGAGGTGAACTCGTGGAGCGCGCCGTCGATCTTCACGGCGGTGATGGCCGCGCCCTGCAGCGAGTTGAGGAGCGTCCGGCGGAGCGCGTTGCCGAGCGTGGTGCCGAAGGTCCGCTCCAGGGGCTCGCAGGCGAACTTGCCGTAGTAGTCGGTCAGGCTGTCCTGATCGACGGGCACGCTCTTCGGCTTGATGAGATCACGCCAGTTGCGCGCGATGAACTGACTCTGGGTGGACTGGGTCTCGGACATGGATCTTCTCCGGCGGCTCTATCGAGAGGGCAAGCGAACGGGAGCAGAAACGGGACTAGCGCGAGTAGAACTCGACGATGAGCTGCTCCTGGATGGGGAGCGTGATCTCCTCGCGGTTCGGCATCGTCTTGACGGTGCCCTCGAGCTTCTCCTTGTCGAGCTCGAGCCACTCCGGCACGCCGCGGCGGTCGACGCCCTCGAGGGCGGCCAGGATGCGGCCCTTCTGCTTGCTGCGCTCGCGAATGGTGATCTTGTCGCCCGGCTTCACGAGGTAAGACGGGATGTTGACCGTCTTGCCGTTCACCTGGATGTGGCGGTGACGCACGACCTGGCGGGCGTCGGCGCGGGTCCAGGCGAAGCCGAGACGGTAGACGACGCTGTCCAGGCGGCGCTCGAGCAGGCTGAGGAAGTTCTCGCCCGTGACGCCCTTGGTGCTGTCAGCCTTCTCGAAGTAGCTGCGGAACTGCCGCTCGACCATCCCGTAGATGCGGCGGACCTTCTGCTTCTCGCGAAGGCGGATGCCGTACTCGGTGAACTTGATGCGGCGCTGGCCGTGCTGACCGGGCGGGTAGGGGCGCCGGTCGAACGAGCACTTGTCGGTGTAGCAGCGCTCGCCCTTGAGGAAGAGCTTGAGCCCTTCACGACGGCAGAGCTTGCAGGAGGGTCCGGTGTAGCGAGCCATGGTTCTCGGTTCCTATCTACGTCTTCAGCTCACACGCGGCGGCGCTTGGGCGGGCGGCAGCCGTTGTGGGGAATCGGGGTCACGTCACGAATGAGGGTCACGCGCATGCCGACCGACTGGAACGCTCGGAGAGCGCTCTCGCGACCAGCGCCGGGGCCCTTCACGAAGATGGCGACCGACTGCATGCCGTGGTCCTGGGCCTTGCGCGCGGCGTCCTCGGCGGCGAGCTGCGCGGCGAAGGGCGTGCTCTTGCGCGAGCCCTTGAAGCCACGGGAGCCGGCGGACGACCAGCTGATCACGTTCCCGTTGAGGTCGGTGATCGTGACGATGGTGTTGTTGAAGGTCGACTGGATGTGGGCGATGCCGTTGGCGACGTTCTTCTTCGCCTTGCGCTTCCCACCACGCTGCTGCTTGGGCTTGGCCATTTCTAACTCCTACCGACTCTTCAACGACGCACGGCGCCGCGACGCGGGCCCTTGCGGGTACGGGAATTCGTGTGGGTCCGCTGACCGCGGACGGGGAGCCCGCGACGGTGGCGGAGGCCACGGTAGCAGCCGAGGTCCATCAGCCGCTTGATGTTCATGGCCTTCTCGCGACGGGCGTCACCCTCGACCTTGAAGGTCGAATCGATCACCTCGCGGATGCGACGGACCTCGTTCTCGTCGAGGTCGTCGGCCTTCTTGTCCTCCGGGATCTCTGCCGTCTGACAGATGACCTTCGCGCGATGCGGGCCGATCCCGTAGATGTACTGGAGCGAAATGACGATGTGCTTGCGACCGGGGAGGTCGACGCCGGCGATACGTGCCATGACTTCGTTTCCGTTCTTTCGAGTCTTGGTCCGGACGAATCCGTCAACCCTGACGCTGCTTGTGACGCGGGTTATCGCAGATCACCCGCACGACGCCCTTGCGGCGGACGATCTTGCACTTGTCACAGATCTTCTTGACGCTGGGTCGGACCTTCATGACTCGCCTCTCTAGCTACTCTCTCTGATGATTCTGCCCGCTCACAGGCGGGCTTTGATTCTTCCGCGGCTGGGATCGTAGGTGCTGATCTCGACCAGCACTCTGTCGCCCGGGAGGACCTTGACCGTCACTCTCTTGGCCTGGGTGCCGAGGGTGGCTCGGATGACTCGTCCGTCGTCCAGCCTCACCGCGAAGAGCCCGCGTGGGAGGGCCTCATCGATGATCCCCTCGAGCTCGCTCACACCCCTAGTCCTCTCAGGTTCCCGTTCGCTCCCTCACTTCTTCCCGAGGTGACTCAGGATTCGGCCGGTGATGTCCTCCACGCTGCCTTCCCCGTCCACCTTCGCGACCACGCCCTTGGGCTCGTAGTGCTCGAGGATGGGGAGCGTGTCGGACTGGTACGCTTCGTAGCGGGTACGGACCTTCTCTTCCGTGTCGTCCTTGCGCTGGACGATCTCCGTGCTCCCGCACTCGACGCACTCACCCGACGGAGGGGGCGGACTATAGCGCATGTGGTACGCGTGTCCACAGCTCAGGCAGGTTCTTCTGCCGGTGATGCGCTCGACGATGGTCTCCTGGTCGACGTCCAGGGCGATCACGTGGTCGACCTTACGTCCCAGCTTGGCGAGGGTGGAGTCGAGCGCGTCGGCCTGGGCGACGGTGCGCGGGAAGCCATCGAAGATGGCGCCGCCGGCCGCGTCGCTCTGCTTGAGGCGGTTCTCGAAGAGCTCGAGCACCAGGGCGTCGGGGACGAGCTTGCCGTCCTTCATGTAGGAGTCGAACTTCTGGCCGAGCTCCGAGCCGCTGGCTCGCTCCGCGCGCATCATGTCGCCGGTCGAGATCTGGGGGATCCCGAGCTGCTCGACCAGGATCTTCGCCTGGGTGCCCTTGCCCGCGCCGGGCGGTCCGAAGAGGATCAGGTCCACGCGATCACCCCCGCCGCCCGCGGATCCGCGGACCCTTCGGGCCGGTGAGGCCCTCGTAGTGGCGCGTGATGAGGTGGGACTCGATCTGGCTGACCGTGTCGAGCGCCACGCCGACGACGATCATGATCGAGGTGCCGCCGAAGTAGAACGGGACCGCGAAATACACCCGGAGCACGTCCGGGACGGTGCAGACGGCGGCGACGTAGATGGCGCCGATGACCGTGATGCGGGTCACGACCCGATCGATGTAGTCGGCGGTCTGCTTGCCGGGGCGCACCCCGGGGATGAACGCGTTCTGCTTTTTGAGGTTGTCCGCGACCTCGACCGGCTGGAACGTGACCGCCGTGTAGAAGAAGCAGAAGAAGATGATCATCACGACGTAGACGGTCGTGAACTGCCAGGTGCCGGGCGTCAGCATGTCGTTGACGTCGGCCATGCCCGGGATGTTGTAGTCCGCGAGGGTCTTCGGGAACATCAGGAGCGAGCTGGCGAAGATGGGCGGGATGACGCCGCTCATGTTCACCCGCAGCGGCAGGTGGCTGGTCTGCCCGCCGTAGAGCTTCCGGCCCACCATGCGCTTGGCGTAGTGGATCGGGAGCCGCCGCTGGCCGCGCTCGAAGAAGCAGATGATCGCGATGACCGCGAGCACGATGCCGCTGATCATCAGCAGCGTGACCGGCTCGATCTGCCCGATCTCCACCTGCTTGAACGTCTGGAAGGCCGCGTCGGGCAGCCCGGCGACGATGCCGGCGAAGATGATGAGCGAGATGCCGTTGCCGATGCCGCGCTCGGTGATCTGCTCGCCGAGCCACATGATGAACGCGGTGCCGGTCGTCAGCGAGATCACGGTCAGGAAGCGGAAGCCCCAGCCCGGATCGTGGACGACGTCGCCACCCGACATCTGCGAGTTGAGGCTCTCGAGCCAGATCGCGATGCTCATCGACTGGATGAGCGACAGGAGGATCGTGCCGTACCGGGTGTACTGGTTGATCTTGCGCTGCCCGGCCTCGCCCTCCTTCCGGAGCTCCTCGAGCCGCGGCACGACCACGGTCATGAGCTGGAGGATGATGCTCGCCGAGACGTAGGGCATGATGCCCAGGGCGAAGATCGACAGCTGTTCCAGGGCGCCGCCCGAGAACAGGTTGAACATCCCGAGGAACGTTCCGGACGACTGCTGGACGTACTCCCGCATCACGTTGCGGTCGACGCCGGGCGTCGTGACGAAGATGCCGATCCGATAGACCGCGAGCATCCCCAGGGTGAAGAGGATGCGGCGGCGAAGCTCCGGGATCTTCGCGATGTTCGCAAAGGCGCTCATGCGGGGGTCCTAAAGAGGCTGATATTGAATGGGAAGCCGGAAAGGGCGGGACACCGCCGGGCTACACCCGGCGGCGGGAGCCTATTCGCTGGCCGTCCCCTCTTCAAAGCGACGCTGCTCGGCCTTCAGGACCACGCACTCGCCGCCGGCCTTCTCGATCTTCTCGCGCGCGCCCTTGCTGAAGCGATGCGCACAGACCTTGAGCTTCTTGTCGAGCTCGCCGTTGCCGAGGATCTTGGCCTCGTGGAAGAAGCCCTTGATGAGCCCACGCTCCATCAGGTCCTCGACGTCCACCGTGGCGCCCTCGTCGAACTTCGCGAGATCGCGCACGTTCACCTCGGCCACGAGGGTCTCGAAGTGGTTGTGGAAGCCACGCTTCGGCAGCCGACGCGCGAGCGGCATCTGGCCGCCCTCGAAGTTCAGCTTGTGGATCCGGCCGGGCTGACGGGCCTTCTGGCCCTTCTGACCACGCCCGCCGGTCTTGCCGAGCCCGGAGCCGATGCCGCGGCCGACCCGCTTCTTCTTGTGGGTGGCCCCCTCCGGCGCGCGCAGGCGCGAGAGGATCGGTACTTCATTGGTTTCTTCAGCCATCGGACTCCTCCACCGACACGAGGTGGATCACCTTCTTGATCATTCCGCGGAACGAGGGCGTGTTCTCGACGACGACCTCGGTGTTCGGTCCACGCAGGCCGAGACCCTTCAGCGTCCGCCGCTGCGTCTCGGGTCGACCGATGCCGCTCCGAACCTGGATGACTTTGAGCTTGGGCTTCATCGTCTCTTCCGTTCTCGTCTGCCGCTTCAGTGAGCGAACAGCTCCTCGACCGGCTTGCCCCGGCGAGCGGCCACCGCGTTGGCGTCCTCGAGCTGCATGAGCGCGTCCATCGTGGCGTGGACGACGTTGTGCGGGTTGGTCGTGCCGAGGATCTTGGTCAGCACGTCGCGGATGCCCGCCGCCTCGACGACGGCGCGGACCGCGCCGCCGGCGATGACGCCCGTACCGGCGCCGGCCGGGCGGAGCAGGACCTTGCCCGCGCCGACGTGACCGTTCACCCGGTGGGGGATGGTCCCGTTGACGAGGGGGATCTTGACCAGGTTCTTCTTGGCCCGCTCGTTGCCCTTGCGGATCGCGTCGGGCACCTCGTTGGCCTTGCCCAGGCCCACGCCGACGTGACCGTTCTGGTCGCCGACGACGACGAGCGCGCTGAAGCTGAACCGACGACCGCCCTTGACCACCTTGGCGACGCGGTTGATGTGGATCACCCGCTCCTGGAGGTCTTCGAGGGTGTTGGGATCGATGATGGGACGCATGGTGTCGATTTCCTCAGAAGCTCAGGCCGGCTTCGCGCGCGGCCTCGGCCAGCGCGCGGATGCGCCCGTGATAGATGAAGCCGTTGCGGTCGAAGACGACCTTCTCGATGCCCTTGTCCGCGCACGCCTTCGCGATCGCGGCGCCCACCTTCTTGGCGGCCTCGGTCTTGTTCACGCCGCCGACGTCGCCCTTGACGTCCTTCGACAGGGTCGAGGCGGTCGCCAGGGTCTTGCCGTCCACGTCGTCGATGACCTGGGCGTAGATGTGCTTGGCCGTACGGAAGATGGAGAGGCGGGGCCGCTCCGGGGTTCCGTTGACCTTCTTGCGGATGCGCTTCTTGCGGCGAAGCCGGCTGTCGCTCTTCTTGATGGTCATGATCAGGCTCCCGCCTTGCCGGCCTTCTCGCGAATGCGCTCGCCGGTGTAACGCACGCCCTTGCCCTTGTACGGCTCCGGCGGACGGTAGGAACGGATCTGGGCGGCCTGCTGCCCGAGCGCTTCCTTGTCGAAAGACTCGAGGTGCAGACGCGGGCGCTTGGTGCCGCCCTCGTCGATGGTCTCCACCTTCGCCTTCACGTTCGGGTGGAGGGTGTGCTCGACCTGGTGCGACAGCCCCAGGCTGAGGGTGAGGTCCTGGCCGCTCACGGTGGCGCGGTAACCGACGCCGTAGAGGTCGAGGGAGAGCTTGTAGCCCTCGCTGACGCCCTGGACCATGTTGCGCAGGAGCGCGCGGCTGAGGCCCTGGTACTGGGCGAAGCGCTTCGGGCTCGCGGCCGGGACGACCAGCAGACCCTCGTCGTCCTTCTCGACCTTCACCTCGTCGTGGAAGGTGCGCTCGAGCTCGCCCTTGGGACCCTTCACCTTCACGGTGTTGCCGTCCTTGATGTCGACGGTCACGCCGCTCGGGAGAGCCACGGGCCGCTTGCCCACGCGGGAGACGCGGAGCTCTTCGGTCTGTTCGGCCATCACCAAACCTCGCAGAGGATCTCGCCGCCGACCTTGGTCTCGCGGGCGGTCTTGTCGGTCATCACGCCGTGGGAGGTCGACATGATCGCGACGCCGAGGCCGTTGTGGACCTTCGGGATGTCACGGTAGCCGACGTACACCCGGCGACCCGGGCGGCTGTAGCGGCGCAGGCCGGCGATCGCGCTCTGGCGGTCACGGCCGTACTTGAGGAAGAGGACCAGCTTGCCGAAGCCGGACTCGTCGACCTTGTAGTCCGAGATGTAGCCCTCGGCCTTCAAGATCTCGGCGATGTTCACCTTGAGCTTGGAGAGGGGCGCCTCGGTGCGGTCCTGACGGGCGAGGATCGCGTTGCGAATCCGCGCGAGGAGGTCACTGATGGGATCGGTCATCATGGCTGAAATCTCCTACCAGCTCGACTTCGTGACGCCGGGCACGTCCCCCTGGAGGGCGTACTTGCGGAGGCAGATCCGGCAGAGCTCGAACTTACGGTAGTAGCCCCGGGGGCGACCACAAACCTTGCAACGGTTGCGGTGACGCACCTTGAACTTGGGCTTCTTGTTCAACTTCGCGAACATGCGGGCGCTGGCCATCGTCCTGTCCTCTTCACTTCCGGAACGGCATGCCCAGGCCCTTGAGGAGGGCGCGGCCGTGCTCGTCCGTCTCCGCCGTGGTCACGAACGTGATGTTCATGCCCTTGATCTTGTCGACCTGGTCGTAGTTGATCTCCGGGAAGATGATCTGCTCCCGGACACCGAGGGTGTAGTTGCCGCGGCCGTCGAAGGCCTTGGCGCTGACGCCGCGGAAGTCGCGGACGCGCGGGAGGCCGACCGAGATGAGGCGGTCCGCCAGCTCCCACATGCGCGCGCGGCGCAGGGTCACCATGCAGCCGATCGCTGCGTTCTCGCGGAGCTTGAAGCCGGCGATCGACTTCTTGGCCCGCGTGATCACCGGCTTCTGACCGGCGATGGCCGTCAGCTCCTCGACCGCGCTGTCCATCAGCTTCGCGTTCTGGACGGCCTCGCCGAGGCCCATGTTGATGACGACCTTCTGCAGGCGCGGCACCTGCATCACGTTGTCGAAGCCGAACTCCTTCATCAGGGCCGGGACGACCTCGCTCTTGTACTTCTCGGCAAGCCGCGGTTTCTGGGAATCACTCATCGTTCGATATCCTCACGAGCCACCAGCCCTGGCCCGATACGGCCCTCTTTACTCGTCTTCCCCGGCGCGTCGAGCGGGACGTGCCACCTGGGGGAGCGCGGAGGGCGCGTGAATGTGTCTGTCAGTCGAGGCTCTTGCCACCCTTGACGGTGACGCGGGTCTTCTGACCCTCGGCGTCCGTCTCGTAGCGGATCCGGGTGCGGGTCTCCGAGCTGTCGTCCCAGAGCATCACGTTGCTGACGTGAACCGGGAGCTCCTTCTCGATGATGCCGCCCTCGGGGTTCTGGGGGGTCGGGCTCGTGTGACGCCGGACGACGTTGATGCCCTCGACGAGGACACGCTGACCGTCCTTCATGACCTTGAGCACGCGCCCCTGGGCGCCCTTGTCGCGGCCGGCGATGACGACGACCTTGTCGTCCTTCTTGAGACGCTGGGCCATCACACCACCTCCGGCGCGAGCGAGACGATCTTCATGAAGCGCTTGACGCGCAGCTCACGGGCCACCGGTCCGAAGATGCGGGTGCCGATCGGCTCGAGGTTCTGGTTGAGGATGACGGCGCTGTTCGTGTCGAACTTGATGTAGCTGCCATCCTCGCGCTGGTACTCGCGCTTGGTCCGGACCACGACCGCCTTGGCGACGTCGCCCTTCTTCACACGCGCGGTGGGGAGCGCCTCCTTGATGGAGACGACCACGATGTCACCGAGGCCCGCGTACCGGCGGCGGCTGCCGCCGAGCACCTTGATGACCGCTACCCGCTTGGCGCCGCTGTTGTCGGCGACGTCCATCTCGGTCTCGACCTGAATCATGGCGCTACACCTCCACCGGGCGCTCGATCAGGCGGATCGCTTCCCACCGCTTGGTGGCGGAGCGGGGGCGACACGCGCGGATCTCGACCAGGTCGTTGGTCCTGTACTCTTCCTTCTCGTCATGCGCGTGGAACTTCTTACGCTGCTTGACGTACTTCCCGTAGACCGGGTCGCGGAACCGGCGGGTCACCTCGACGACGATCGTCTTCTTCGCGCGACCCTCGTTCTTGGTGTCGCTGACGACGCGTCCGACGAGGCGCCGGCGCGCGCCGCGGGTCTTCTCTTTCTTCGGAGTAGGCTCACCCATCGTCGTACCCTCAGCTCTGCTTCGCGCGCTCGGTCATGATCGTCTTGACCCGAGCGATGTCCCGACGGAGGCGGCGGATCTTCGCCGAGTCGTCGAGCTGGTTGGTGAAGTTGTCGATCTTGGTCTTCCAGAGCTCGCGCGTAAGCTCGCGCTCCTTCTCCAGAAGCTCGCCGTCGGCGAGATCTCTCAGCTCGGAGGCCTTCACAGCTGCTCCTCCCGCGTCATGAAACGCGTGGCGATGGGGAGCTTGTGACCGGCGATGCGGAAGGCCTCGCGGGCGAGCTCCTCGGGAACTCCTTCGATCTCGTAGAGCACCTTGCCGGGGCGGACGAGGGCGACCCAGTGGTCGACCGAGCCCTTCCCCTTACCCATACGAGTCTCGAGCGGCTTCTTGGTGACGGGCTTGTCGGGGAAGACGCGGATGTAGAGCTTGCCGGCGCGCTTGACGGTGCGCTGGATCGCCATACGAGCCGCCTCGATCTGACGCGCGGTGACGCGCCCCCGACCGGTCGCCTGCAGCGCGAAGTCGCCGAAGTCGACGTCATTGCCGCGGTGGGCCTTGCCCTTCAGGCGGCCGGTCATCTGCTTGCGGAACTTGGTTCGCTTGGGCTGCAACATGGCCTAACTCCTCAGGACCCGATCCGGGGCCGGCGCTGCGGGAGGACCTCGCCCTTGAAGATCCAGCACTTGACCCCGACGGTGCCGGCGGTGGTCATCGCGGTGGCCTGGCCGAACTCGATGTCCGCGCGCAGGGTGTGAAGCGGGACGCGTCCCTCGCGGTACTGCTCGCTGCGGGCGATCTCGCCGCCGCCGAGGCGGCCGCCCGCGTAGACGCGGATGCCCTTGACGCCGAACTTCACGGCGGTCGAGACGGCCTTCTTCATCGCCCGGCGGAACGCCACGCGGCGCTCGAGCTGGGTGGCGATGTTCTCGGCCACGAGCTGCGCGTTGGTCTCGGCCTTGCGCACCTCCTGGATGTCCACGAAGAGCTCGTTCTCCGTGATCTTCTGGAGGTCCGCCCGGAGCTGCTCGACGCCCGCGCCGCGCTTACCGATGATGATGCCCGGCCGCGAGGTGCTGATGATCACCTTCGCCTTGTTGGCCGCGCGCTCGATCTCGATGCCGGCGATGCCCGCGTGCGAGTGCTTCTTCTTGATCAGCTTCCGGATCGCGAGGTCCTCGTGCAGCCACTTTGCGTACTGCTTGTCCTCGTACCACTTGCTGGTCCACGTCTTGATGACGCCGAGCCGGAATCCGTAGGGATGTGTTTTCTGACCCATGTTCTCAAGCCTCTCCGCGCTCGCCGAGGACGACGGTGATGTGACTCATTCCCTTGACGATGCGCGTGGCGCGGCCCATCGCGCGGGGCCGCCAGCGCCGCATGAAGCGGTCGGGTGCTTTGTCGGCCCAGCACTCCTTGATGACGAGCTCGTCGAGGTCGACGGCGTCGTCCTTCTGCTGGGCGTTGGCGATCGCGCTGTCGATCAGCTTCGCGACGATCGGCGCGGCCGCCTTGCGGGTGAACTTCAGCGCGTCGAGCGCTTCGGCGACGTTCTGCCCACGGACCATGTTGAGGACGGTCCGGGCCTTCCGCACCGAGATGCGCTGGAACCTGGCTTTGGCGATGGCTTCCATCTTCGTTTCTTCCCGTTCAGCCTCGAGGGAGGCCCCGGCCGCGGAAAGGCGCGCGGTCTAGCACGCGCCTGTCCCTCGGTCGAGCGACTCTTTCCTCAGCGCTTCTTGGCCTTCCGGTCCGCCGCGTGTCCACCGAAGGTACGGGTGGGCGCGAACTCGCCGAGCTTGTGACCGACCATGTTCTCGGTGACGAACACGGTCACGAACTTCCGGCCGTTGTGGACGTTGAACGTCAGGCCCACGAACTCCGGGGTGATGGTGGATCGACGCGACCAGGTCTTGATGACGCGGCGGTCGCCGGCCTTCGTGGCCGCCTCCACGTGCTTCAGCAGGTGGTCGTCGACGAAGGGACCCTTCTTGATTGAACGTGCCATGGGTCTTCCTGACTACTTCTTGCCGCGCTTGCGGACGATGAACTTGCTGGTGAACTTGTTCTTGCGGGTCTTCAGGCCCTTGGCGAGCTGGCCCCACGGAGAGCAGGGGTGCCGGCCGCCCGAGGTGCGACCCTCACCACCACCCATCGGGTGATCGACGGGGTTCATGGTCACGCCGCGGTTGTGCGGGCGGCGACCGAGCCAGCGGGTGCGGCCGGCCTTGCCGTGCGTGATCCGCGCGTGCTGCGAGTTGGAGACCTGCCCGATGGTGGCGCGGCAGTTCAGGTGGACCATCCGGACCTCGCCCGAGGGGAGGCGGACCTGGGCGTAGTCGCCGTCCTTCGCCATGAGCTGCGCGGCGGTGCCGGCGGCCCGGACGAGCTGGGCGCCCTTGCCGATCTTGAGCTCGATGGCGTGGATCAGCGTGCCGGTCGGGATGTAGCGGAGCGGCATCGCGTTGCCAGGCTGGATGTCCGCGTTGCGCGAGCTGACCACGCTGTCCCCGGCCTTGAGGCCGTCGGGGGCGAGGATGTAGCTCTTCACGCCGTCGGCGTACTTCAGGAGCGCGATGCGCGCCGAGCGGTTCGGGTCGTACTGGATGGAGTCGACCTTGGCCGGCACGCCGACCTTGTTCCGCTTGAAGTCGATGACGCGGTAGCGACGCTTGTGCCCGCCGCCCCGGAACCGGACCGTGATCCGGCCGAGGTTGTTGCGGCCGGCCTTCGAGTGCTTGGCCTGGGTCAGCGCACGCTCGGGCTTCTTGCCCTTGGTGAGGTCGCTGAAGTCCGCGGACTCGTAGGAGCGGCGACCGGGAGAGGTCGGCTTGAACTTCTTGATCGGCATCTCAGGCCTCCTCGAAGAAGTCGATCGTCTCGCCCTCGGCGACCTCGACGATGGCCTTCTTCCAGTTGCGGGTCTTGGCGAAGGTCCGACCCAGGCGGCGGATGCGGCCGCGCACGATCAGGGTGTTCACCTTGGTGACCGACACGTCGAAGAGCTCCTCGACGGCGGCGCGGATCTGCTGCTTGTTGGCGCGGTGATCCACCTCGAAGAGGTACTTGTTCTCCTCCTCACGGAGGAGCTGGCCCTTCTCGGTCAGGATCAGCGGGCGCCTGATGATCTGTTCGGCGTTCATCGTGGCCTCTTCACTTGCAGCGGGCGGTCAGCGCCTCGACCGCGTCCTTGGTGAGGATGAGATGCTCGTGGCGGAGCAGGTCGTAGACGTTGACACCCTCCGGCGGCAGGTACTGGTGCTTCGCGAGGTTCCGCGCGCTGAGGCGCAGGTTCTCGTTGCCCGACCCGTCGACGATGAGCGAGCTCTTCGGCACCTCGAGGGTGCTGAGCACGCCCGCGAGCGCCTTCGTCTTGATGTCCTCGAGGTCGAACTTGTCGACCACCAGGAGACGGCCCTCCTTGAGCTTCAGCGCGAGGGCGCTCTTGAGCGCGCCCTTCCGCATCTTCTTCGGGGGCTTGTACGAGTAGTCACGCGGCTTGGGACCGAACGCGCGGCCACCCCCACGGAACTGCGTCGCCTTCTCGTCACCGTGGCGCGCGCGCCCGGTGCCCTTCTGGCGATACATCTTCTTGCTCGTGCCGCGGATCTCCGCGCGGTTCTTCACCTTGTGGGTGCCCGCGCGGCGCGACGCCAGCTGCGCCTTCACGACCTCGTAGAAGAGCGCCTCGTTCACCTCACCGCCGAACACGTCGTCGGCGAGGTCGAGCTCTCCCACGCTCTCGCGCTTCAAGTTGTAGACCGGAACCTTGGCCATCTCGCTACTCCCCCGAGCATGAGCCCGGGCTGGAAATTCAGGACTTGATCTCGACCTCGACGCCCGCCGACAGGTCGAGCTTCATCAGCGCCTCGAGGGTCTGCTGGTTGGGCTCGAGGATGTCGAGGAGGCGCTTGTGAGTCCGGATCTCGAACTGCTCGCGGCTCTTCTTGTCCACGTGCGGTCCACGCAGGACGGTGAACTTGCTGATCCGCGTCGGCAGGGGGATGGGTCCCGCCACGCGGGCCCCCGTGCGCTTCGCGGTCTCGACGATCTCCGAGGCCGACTGATCGAGCAGTCGGTGGTCGTACGCCTTGAGACGGATCCGGATCTTGGTGGCCATGTGTGTTGCCTCTTACTCGATGATCTTGGTGATGACGCCGGCGCCGACCGTACGGCCGCCCTCGCGGATGGCGAAGCGCTGCTTCTCTTCCATCGCGACCGGCGTGATCAGCTCGACCTTCATCTGCACGTTGTCGCCCGGCATGACCATCTTCACGTCGTCGGGCAGCTTGATGGAGC